>Ga0209755_10005371_pt1 | contig 14609 bp, 13 predicted proteins | sample TergutCo191P1_FD_187301 | JGI IMG/M metagenome (GOLD analysis project Ga0209755, IMG submission 187301) | Cornitermes sp. P1 segment gut microbial communities from Petit-Saut dam, French Guiana - Co191P1 (SPAdes) (version 2) | ecosystem: Host-associated > Arthropoda: Insects > Digestive system... | reverse complement strand
ATGTTGTTGAAATTGCACACATCCCTGACGTGCTTCCGAGCTTGTTTCCTTCCTGGTCGGGCTAAGGACTTATCAGCACCCTGGGTACTGCCCCCAGGGGTGTGTTCACCAATTCTTACTCAGGATTTTAAGTAATTCTTGTGAGCATATTTCTTCATCACTGTGATAAAATTATGTACTTCACATTCCTACATTTCAGTCCATAACAAATGATTAAAAAGTTTAGATCTTAGACCAGTCAAGAAAGAGTTATGACTCACTTAGCTGCAGCAAGAAATTGCTGGTAAAGCTTGCTTGGTACAATATTGGGTTTGTCCCCTCCTTCACTGTACAAATCTGTTTCTCTGTTGTACAGATAGATGAAATCATTCAGCTGTTTGGCCACCACAGCCACACGGTCCTTCCCAACAAGCTTTCGACTTGGAATCTGAAGCAAAAATAACTGAAAATCAATTTTTGCCAGTGTTATTCAGCTCCACAGTGCTGTAACAGTTTTTCAGATACCTCTGTGAAGGAAAATTTTTCAAACCCAGTCACAACATACATGTGGGTCACAAGACCCTTCTCATCATCTGCGAACTCCCAAAATAATTATGCACACTTAATGAAGTAAATAGGGTGCCCATTTAGTACTGCTATTATTTGGGTCACAAAGCCAATGTAATTTACAGTTCTGGGTTGTGAACAAGAAAGTGTGAGAACCACTGCTCAAAAGGTGTGTGCAACAGTTAATTCACTATACAAGTGGTATACTGAACACTGTCCCCTGACTGAGGTAGTTGCTACTTCTCCTTACATAATGTTTTTGGAGTCTGCTCTATCCCCAGATGACTGTCACCATACTTAAAAACATTACACTACTATTTTTTTTTTATTTCAAGATGTGTTGTGACTGATGAGAACAAACAAAGCATCTTTTTAAATATCTGGCTAGTAATCTAACCACTTGACATACAAACCACTGCCACTGATTTTAAGATAAAGATGTAATAAAACATGTCACAATCAATAAGGGATTTGACCTGAATCAAAACTTTAAATGAACAACAGTAAACTATAAACCTAAAGCAATATGCACTTATGAACCACCTTACAACTTCTCTGAAGTATAAGTTTTTGTAATTGATACACTTTGCAAATCAGATTCAATACACCATGTGCTACACTTAACATTTTGGATGTGAAGATTAACAGGTCCCAACACATTCCATGACCTGTTTCAGCTGTATTGAAGAACATTATCAAGCAACACAGTCCATGAAACCGACTCTCTTTCTGGCATCTCTGCATAGTCATGCATGCCCTTGTTTGCAGCAAGTTCCCAAATGTGTAGTTGTATTGCATCAGTAAAACTTTTTACATGAGGTGTTGCAATATGACTGTACATCGTTAGTCAGGTTGGACTAGAACAGAATAAGGGTGAAAGTTTTGTTTGCTCTGGCAATGTTGGTTGATTATTTGTAATGCATTCATATAATCATTATAGTCACTGCAGAATGTTGTGGGTGCTGGACTGAATGCAGATATTAGCACCACTTGTAGACTAACAAGTGAAATAAGTTAAACATTTATCTTCTAAATTGTACCAATCTGATTAGTATTAATCCTACAAAACCTAGTGATTACTTTGTTAACCACCATGTTTAATATGTCAGCAGCTTTATGTTCTGCCCACAGAGTGTATTTCTGTGAACCTCAGGACACCCTGCAATTATTTCACTATACCATACTAAACAACTGGTTTCTGTGAATAAAATAACACAGCTATAATTTAAAAGTGTGCGTATTAAATCAGTCACACACAACGCTAGTTTTTATCAACTTATTCAAAGCCAGTAATTGAATCTGGTGGTGTACAAATAAATAGCACACTGCCACCTATATGTTACATATTTTTATACTCTTTAACTTGTCAGACTTTAGTCTTCTAATCTTCTTTTTTTATATCAGATATTCAAACATACACATGCATTCCATGGCTGACAGTCTATACACATTTAAATGGGTTAATACATTTATACTGTATTTTTTAGTGTGATGGGGGAGATCTCCTTCTTGTGTACTGCATAATATCACCTGTTTCAACATTTGTAAAAGGTCTGATGATGGCTTGCAATTAGGGCTGAAACCCAAAACCATGAACAGACTCATAAAAACTAGTTAGTGTTGTGTCTGACTGATTTCATACTTATACTTGTGATATGTCAACACTCAAAGGGATGTCCCATCTTAAAACAACTACAATTTATTTTAAAAAAAAAAATACTCCATTTTCTGTGAGCTACATGTTTTAGACATAAAAGGCAATCATCCGGCTGCATATAAAAATACAAAACTAAGTAAAAGACAGTAACTGAGTGTATAACATATCTCTACCTTGGTGTGAGTTCTCACCTTTACACAAATGCGTTTACAATATATTAATTGTACTCCATATTACTTTTATATAGCCTACAGTTATTTTGTTCAGGTTATAATGGTTTTATTTTGCTTATTATTCTACTTTCATGAATTTTAAGTTAAAATTAAAAATTTGAAAGAATTAAAATTTCATAAAATTATTATAAATTTACTGTTGTTTGACATTGGATTTATTCTTCTAATTTGAATACTTGTATGATAATGTTCTATCTCATCACTGTCCATTTTATAGCAGACCCACGTCTTTGTACGTCACTTGTAAGCATGTCAACCTTGTAAAAATTACACAGAAAACACACTGTATGTGTGTGTGTATATATATGTGTGTGTGTGGGTGTGTATAAAACAACATTTTTAAAGAAACTTAAAAAATAATTCAGGTCAATTTTAATCTTTAAAGAATTAACAACAGAGTACAACAAATATTAAATATTCTTGTTACAATATTGTTAATTTCTTCTGGAAATTCATTTAAAATCTTCAATTGTGTAGTGGGCAAGTTTGTGGGGAAAAAGTTATTCAACTTACATGCTAAATATCAAATTACTTCCTGTTACACCAGGTGCTACACAGTTACCACTGCAATGCCAATGTGTCAGTTTGGGTAAAAGAAGTGAACAAAACACTTTTCCATATCATTAGTTCATTTACCTGGACAAAATATGGAGTACGCAGATGGGAAGAAGCTTTTTGTAGGAAGCGCAGAATCAAGTCGCCATGGTCATCAATTACGGAATCAGTTTTGTTCTGACCAGATATTCGTCGCAGAATGCATATCAGATACTGAGCAAATGCCCGTCGAGCCTGGTATTGGCTGCATTGAAATAATATTGACAGTGAATACCCTTAGTTTTTCAGACAACTTACAAGAGAAGGCACTACTTTCTCTTGGTTACTGTAATCACTTAAAGTGTGATGCCTGATGTGGACACTAAAACTACTGTTTGTTTATTTATTTAGTGATGATGTATCAAACACATTTTATGCAGTATCAAATGATTGTATAACTGATGAATACATAATAATAGGAGAGATGGGGGCAGTGAATTATTTTAACTTATTAGTCCAACATCTACCTGGAGGAAATAAGAACCACAAACAATGCAAATTAAAACTATCATTTCTCCTGGCCAAGTTTCAAATGTGTGATCTACAAATTATGAAGTGCTTATGTCAACCACCACAACACAAATGTAATAATAAATACTGTCACAAGCTGCAATGGGAGGGAGAGAGGAAGGGGAAAAGAGAAAAAGAAAAGAGAAGAACTAGAAGAAAGAAAAAAGAAAGAAAAGGAATTATGGGTACACAACAGACAGCTCTGTAATCAGCAGAAAAAACTAATGTGAAATTTTAAAGTGACATCCATTCCCTTTGAAATAACAAACTTTAAAAACAATGCAATCTACATTTCAATTCACACATAAAATATAGTTGATTCACTACAAATTGTTAGTGATTTTAAACTGAAAAATTTTAAGGAAAAACACATTTCAATTTACTAAAGACATCAAATACCAGACACACTTCTGTAACCACACTCTTGCAAAACAAAATGGGTATGCTAACCACTCCTGCCAGTCACATTAAATCTAAATACAAAAAGCATGTGAAGTAAAAATTTCATGGTGTGGGAAAGAAGTGATCACATGGTCAATCAGTGTTTGGTGTACTGGCAGTGATAAACACATTCCAACTCTTCTATGTATTCAATCTAAGACCAGTCAGACCTAGCAGCAGACTTTGCCTCTCCATCACACAGAATAAAATAAATAATTACATGCAATACTCATTAACACATCAGAAAACTGCCAATGAAAATAACAAAGTATCACCTGAGTCGACTGCCATTCTCCATGCTTTGTACTACTTCATTTTTGAGTTCTGTTCTCTCATTCCTCTCCTCAGTATGTACAGACTCCTCAGTTTCTGCAATGTGTCACACAGACACAGTTCACTAGATTTTACACAACTACAAAGGTGCAAAATATCAGAACTGCAGTGTCCTAATTGACATACAACTAAAGCAAAAATGCAATATTTTTCAACAAAACAAAGTACCATTTACCAGGCATATGTCACTCTGAACAACACACAATATTATACTTAAAATTACTTTTAAAAAATTTTAGTGGTCTGGTATAGTTCAAGGATAATAAAACTAAAATCACCATTGGTCATACTGCTAAGTAGGTGTGTTGCATGTTTCACTGCTGAATACAGTATTAAAGTAACACACTGTAAGACAGTGTATATTTAAAACTTGCTTTCACTTTAACAACTTGTACTTAAGCAAACTAACCTTGGACGATACAAGTCTTCTTGGATATGATGCCATGTTAATTTTTAAACGGTCACCAACATTCTGGATGAGCTTGCTGTTTCTATCTTCAGGTCTCCACAGTTCAAAATTAAAGTGAAGACAGAGGCAGCAAGTTCCTCTGAAACATTGGTAACTATTTATCTGTTGACAGTGTGTCGTATCCCACAAGACTTCAACCTTCATCTACATTGGTGTGAAAACCTCAAATCTCATAAATGAACCTTAATGTTCACAATAATTCACAGTAACATGTTCAGATTTGCAGAGCAATTACAACCCTCCCACATTCACTGTATAATCTTCTGGGTATAGCAGCCTCTTGAAGTGGAAAAAATTATCAATACTGAAGAGAACATGATGCTTCCACCTTAATTTCAAATTAAAAAAAAAGTCATGTCAGGAGGTTCAAACAGAAATATGAGACTGTCATAAAATGTGACTGATCACACTGGGTAAAAATAACTGTGACCCATGGTGAATTCTTATGATCACCAAAACAAGTGCAACCATTACTAATGTTGCTGCCAATGGCATGAAGATTCAGCAAGTTCCTCTGAAACATCAGCAATTCTTTACCACTTCTAAATGTTGCAGTAAACAAACAGCTATGAATGACAACCACCATAAACAACAGTAGTCTCACTAATATATGGCTAGAACCTAATTTATACCCTACTTTCTTCCGGAAAAAGTGGGCACATATCAAAAGAGAATAGATCCAGCATGATATTCCAATAAGGAATAATGGAATAGGTAGTGGTTAGAAGTATTCATATCAATAACAGCCTTTTCTTTCACAATATAGAAACAAACAAGATCACTACTACTGTGTTAGTGACAATAATAAAGAAATAAACAATTGATATTCATTATTAACCTATGTAAATTAGGAACAAACTGTAAACACCGTCAGTACACTTCTACTAAGAGCTGAACAAGGTTAAGTTTTCAGCACTGTCATGAATTGTACATACAGTACTCTTGGACAAGCCAAGATCACAGCAGATACTAGCAATGTGTTAACTTTCGCAGATTCATTACATCCTCTTACTTTTCAATACCGATTGTGTTTCACATTTTTTTATTTGGGTTGTACAAGAGAATGCATATTCAAGTTTTTCAATCATTTTGATACAAAAAAAGATTTTGTTAAATAAAGGCAAATAAACACACTACAAAGGATCACTGTGAATAAAACAAAAAAAAACACCTGACTGAGAGAATTTAGTCAGCACAGTTCCTCACAGCCTTGTTCTACATTATTTCATACACTGTCAGCAGTATCCTAACACGCAGGCAGACAAAGGTAGAAAAAAATTTAAAAAAAAAATATCATGAATTAAAAGTAGTGTACATTTTCAAGTGGCATTGAAGCAATGATCATCGATCCCAGGGGCCGCTCGATCTAAGGCATTGGTCTGTGGCCGCTCGCCTGCTGAGATTGTGGGTTCGAATCCTACTAGGGGCATAGATGTTTGTTTGTGGTGAGGGCTATGTGTTGTTAGATAGAGGTCTGTGATGAGCTGATCACTCATCCAGAGGAGTCCTATAGACCGTGATGCACTGATGTGTGTGATCTGGAAAACTCCAGAATGAGGAGGCCATGGCTCATGTTGGGACAGAGCACCATAGGAAAAAAATTGAAGCAATTATCACAAATTAAGGTCTAGCTGCTTCAAATATTAGCATTAAAACTACTGGTGTAAATTTTAATTTGTCCAACTGGCACATTCCAACCACATTCTGATAATTCCCCAACATCTACATCATGTTTCACACCTTACCAGTTCTATCTAGTTGCTTTTCATCTAAACTGGCCTTATGTCCTTGTAGAAGAGCTCTCTCATAACGAGTGAGGCGATCGGGAAGTGGTGAACTAGCCACTGCTTTACAAACTGCCTGTAGCTCAGGAAACAGCTGCTGATGAATGAGGAGATTGTAGTTGTGGGGCACCACCATAGGTGGGACACACACCTGACCTCCAGGCACCACTGACGTACAAGTAATTCCAGTCACTGGATCTACAGTTCAAATGAAAGCAACACAGAAATATCAGAATCAGTATTATTTTAATGAATTCATTCCATCTGTTTTACTAATAAACACTCCCCCCCCCCAATTTAATGAATAAAGGTTTGGTCCTTTGTATATATAAGTTTGAATTTGAACGCAATGACAGCAAGCATTGCCCATATTTAATCTACTCTTTAAATAGTTCTAATTAGCAATTATAATTTGTTAGTGTTATTCCAAACACGTTTTTAATACTGCCATCATTTTTGAAGGATTTATTAGCTGTCTTTATGTTATGATTTCTTCCTACATTCTGGTGATAAAATACACACATGCCAGATTTCTCTGCCCTTACATCTATTCCAACCTATCTTTCTCTTCCATTTCTGGTCATATGTGGCAGGAAATACTGTTCTGTGTCTCCTAGTACATTATAAGTATTTTAAACCACAACATGTAAATGGTAATAGAGACAACTTAGAGTATCAATCTCATATATTATGAAAGGACTTAGTTAGTAAAAGTACATTACATAAACACAACCACTGTTAAATGTTAATGAATCTGAGTGGGTAGCCATCATATTAGATCAAGCAAGTTATGCGTCTACTTTCTGAATTCATGAGAAGTGTGACATGTGGTGCCTGCATTGCATACTTCTGAATTTTCTGTCACTGTTTCATTCATTTCTTTAAATATGTATGATGTATTACAAGGCTTCTTACAATATTTTCTATCATGAAATGGAAAAATAGTAAAGAACCCACAAAAAGTAGCCGATGCTCTCAATAGCTTTTTTTCCGACCAAGTAACTAAAATTTAAATATACATGAAGTGGGGAAGAAGACACAATCACAATTTTAAATGCATCAATTCTTGGACTTCTTGGACTTTTCCTAATGACATATGCTACAGCAAACTCATAATAAAGTTAAAATAAAAAAAAAAATCACAGTAGAGAATCTACTCATTTCAGACCATTCTAAACACAGGAAATCCTCACCACTCTAACGTAAATGACTAATGAAATCTTTTATTACGTTTACCTAAAAAACATCCATAACGTTTCCAGCTTTCAGCTGATGGAAACAGTCGAACAAATCCACCCCTCCGTTCAAATTCTGCACAAACTGACTTGATGATGCGGTTTTCTTCAGAAGACAGTGAAAGTGAACTAGCACTCAACCTTGAAGGTGAAACTATTGAAGGCGGCTTTGTTAAGATAGTACTGTTGCTACCAGACAGAGCATCAGCAGACTGTACACGTCGACACTGCACAAAACAATATCAGTGTTATCACATTTTGTAATTCTGAAGTTGTGTTAAAACAGCAAATATTTCTTCACTAACTAGCTGATAAAGTAACTGTAGTATTCAGTCTTCCTCAAAAAAATGATAATACATCAGCCAGTCAACAAATTCACTTTTTTCATGGGTCCCAAGAGTGCATTTGTGAATCCCATCCAAAGCCAGTTGATCCACTGCATCCATCTCAAAATTATTCTTCCATCTAAGGCTAGCTCTGTCAGGTGGTCTTTTCCTTGGGGGTTTCCTGATCACAAATCTGTACACATTTCACATCTGTTACTAGAAAGCAACATGTCCTGGCAAACTACATTTGTAGCAAATACAGGGCAATTCAAAAAGAAGTAAACAAAACACTGCCATATGTTAAAGAACAAAAAGCATGCATGTAAAATATTTTAAGTACCAACTGAAATAAAACTTCTGGGTAATCCACTAAACCCCACTGGAAATTATTTCCCATCCAGTCAGCCAAGGGTATGAAAGTTGTGAAAATGGGTTCTGCAGAGGAAAAGGCATTTTCTATTACACACTTCACTTAGATACATTCAGTAACAAGTGTGCAATGTAACTTTTGTAGTTGCCATAGAAAGGACCCACAACAATGTAAAGTGAATTTCAAAATGACATAAGCATCTTGAAGACAAAGACTATCTGAAAGGAAAACTGTCCAGGTCACCTTTGCTTCAAACACTGGAAGAGTGCAATACAAACAAGAATCCAACAGTGGGTAGCCACAAGCTGAATTTACCTAAAAGAACAATGTAGCATGTCCTCTGGAAACACCCACTTTCAAAAGCTTACAACTTGTGGTAGGTGGTACAACTCAACCAAAAACACAAGTAAACACTGTCCTGATGACTTGCATGGAAATTTGTGCTGTGTGAGCAGTTACTCCATCTTGTTGGAACCACAGCAAATCTTGCTGACAAGGATATAACTCAATGCGCACAAATGCTTCCAGCATTACTTTGTACTACTTTGTGTCAGTTACTGCCCACCCCTCTGCATTCTCATAGAAATAAGGACCAAAAATTCCATGAGAATAAACTGCACACCACACTGTCACTTTTTCACAACCAGAAGACATTGGTGAAGTTCATGTGGGTTGTTTGGAGCCCAGTAGCAACAATTCTGTTTATTCACATAACCAGACACATGGAAGTGAGCCTTGTCTGACATTAGTAATGTGTTCACTAAGTTGATATTGTTTTTCACCAAGTCCAAGAATTCAATGAAAAACTGTAGTCGGCTCACCTTGTCCTGTTCACTAAGTTCCTGAGCAACTTGGATTTTGTATGGATAATAACACAAATCCTTGTGAAAAATTTGGTGAATGACGAATTTGTTAAACTGAAGTGTGAGAGCCTGCCACTGAGCTGAACTGCATGGACTTGACATTGTGGTGTCTCCTACCCGCTTCAAATTGTCAGGTGTAGGTGCCGAAAATGGATGTCCTTGTGGTTTACTTTCCTTCACTGATCCTTCTGGACCCCATTTTGATACCCACAATAGCAGAATAATGCAGCAAGGAGCATCACGTCTTTGAAACTACTGACAGAAACCATGCTATGTAGCTGTAACTGACTCTGTTTTGATAAACATTTCCACTGCCACAATTCGGTGTTGCACTAACCAGCACTCCATCTCAACTAAACTCCAAACATCACTGTACATGATGACGGTCAGTACAAAAGCAGCACATAGCTGGCATGCTGGTCTTCAAATTTTAAAAACCATCAGGTGTTTCGGATGCACATTGTAAATTTATTGCGTTACGTGATAAGACATATATTTCATTATAGAAGGGGTCCTCTCAAGATCTCTACACCATTACAGACCCAAACACACCTGAATGCATACATATTGCCAAAATACTCAATAAAAAGCAGGAGCCAGCAGTGCTACAATTAAGTATTTTAACTAACATTTTTCAGATTTTTAAGATACAGACATTAATGTTGTACAACTAGGGATTTTAACTAACATTTTTAAGATTTTTTTAGATACAGAAGGACAAAATATGTATCGTTTTCATCATCATATGTCTGTCATGGAGTTAGGCCACTTATTGACCCGTTCCGGTCTCACATATCTCAGAGGTCTTTCACGATATTGTTTTAAACATTGTAATAGCATTGTAAATTTAAAAGACAGGGTATATTTTACATTTTATAGGGCTATACGTGTAACAACATCGCAAAAAGCATATAGTTGTAAAGCAAGTAATGGAATGGTCTCCCTGCAGATGGTGTAACAAACACCAAAATATGTTAAGTGGTAACTGTTGATAAATATATGTACTTAACATATAATATGCATTTAGTTGGAATAAAAGAAGTATTGACTGCCTTATGTCACCATGTGTAAAAAGAATAACTGTAAATACAAGACTAACTTAAAGCACTCTATACAGGGAAACATTTTAAGCCAACTTACACTAATTTTCTTCAAAATATCTAGTTGATTTTGAGGCCGGCGAATTTCTTTGGCACGACGAAGCATTGGGTCTATAGTAGGCAACCCAGCTAGTGTCAAAAGGTCAACCAGCATTGCTGATTTGACTCTGACATCTAGAGGTGAGTCACAGCCAAGAGATGGAGAAAGATTTACTTCCAGCAGCCAAGGTTTCAGGGATGAGTCAATCAAAATGTCGAAACCATATAGTTCTGCATTACAAAGACAAGAAGATCAATTTGACAGGCAAGAGAATGACATTTAATATACATATACAGCATACAAAGCAGCTGAGAGCTCAAGAAAATAACCCAATGAGGAGTTTAATAAAAGGAAAAGGTAAAGGTAAAGTATTCCCATTACAGGCCTGGTGTGGCCCAGAGGGTGGGTAGGGGTATAGCTCTACTCTTCCATGACCATGGTACTAGAAGGGGGTGAGTGGTCAGCAGCACGCACCTGCCGCAATTTACCCCCGGGAAAGACCCAGTACCCATTGTACAGGAGGCTGGGAGGGTCCTAGGGCTGGTCTAGACGGGCAGATAATCTCATTCCCACCGGGATTCGATCCCAGACTGTCTAGCCCATAGTCAGTCATTATACTGACTGAGCTACCTGGTCCACAATGAGGAGTTTAATACCATATACTATTCTCCTTATGCTTCAATAAATGAAGTTTAAATTTAGGGATATAATACAGAGATTATAATCAATATACTGAGAGATAACATTTTCACTCACCAAAACAGTTGCGGGGATGAGGTACAAACATTCGACAAGCTGATATGATAGGTGCAGCAGATGCTAGGATAGCCTTCACCACTACCTCTTCTATCCTCTGCATCAAGAAGGCAGTGTCTATTCCCTGTGCACGCAAGTGCCGCAACAGTGCACTCAAAGTCCACTTGTGTCCCACATCCTCTGCATCTGGGTCCTCACTCCTATAACACAAATAACATAACTTTCATCAGGACTCAGAATATAGTTTCATTAATGAATCAAAGGTACGAAGGAAAGTCACTTACTGCATTCTTGAGAGTTTTGAGAAAAATTAAATTTATCTTTTACGAAAAATTACATTTGATAGGAATAAATAAATACCCCTATGCCAGTAAAAATAAAATGTTTGAACTCAAAAACTTTTTGGACTTTTTCCATTGTACATACAGTAGAAAAAGGCTAAAAAGTCTGTCAGTTCAAATGTCATACACCATCATCACAACCTATGGAAAAGTAGCAATAAAATTCCTCAATGACCTGGTTTTAAAAGTTCTGATGGACCTTGTGGGTTATGGTGAAGTCAAAGCTGTGACCATAGCCAAGAGAATCAGTTAATCCAAACCAAAGAACTTAATGTGGAAAAATATAATGAATAGAAAATCTAATTCTTTCTGCTTTTTTATATGGGGCATAGTGAATTTCACCCATCCTGTACAAGCGCAAACCTGGCTTTGTTTTTCATACAGTCATCTAATTCAATGAACATCAGTCATGAATACAGGATTCACCCAAATTATGACATATTTACTCTATTACGGTAGGTGTGTGCCTGCATTAAGAAATTTTGACTACCTCATCCACTCCTGAGTCACAGCTCCCTATTTGCATGGTCCAACTAAATGAATGACAGGGACCTTATTCTGAAGTGAAATGATATGATGCAGTGATTGAATTCTCTGTACCACCTCAAGTATAATCAGCCAAGGAATTCATTTTGCAAATCTCTAAAAGGGAACAAGGTAAAACTAAATGACAAAAAAAGGAAGCATGTTATGTTAACAGACTTCTAAGGCTGCTGGTGTGTTAGCAATCTTATACTTGTGAATCAAACTCACTTGATGTAATCTGAGTGGTACTTATTGATGCTGTAATTACACAGATGCATACATGGATTCCACAGGTGTTGGCCACTTGAGTCGTATTTCACAGTTGCAAACCGTACTAATCCTTCCTCATACATGTACACAACAAGAGGGTCATATGAAGTTACAGCTACATATAAACGCAAATCACATTTGTGTCCATCCACCAGAAGAGGATTGTCAATGTATTTTGCAACAATCAAAGTCTCATCAAGAGGTATTTGGTCGGGCTAGAACATACCAGAACAAACTAATCTTAAAATATGCCAATTAACAATGAAAAGTAGGTCACATTTAACAAGTATAGTAAGTGCACAGGTGCCACTTAAAAAAAAATGCTCTAATTTTAGACTTCTAAAAGTATCAAGTCAAGAGTCAAGAGAGCTACCTGAAAGGATGTGGGTGGAAAGAGCCTAACTGCACAGACTACTTAGATGTTTACCTGAAAGCCTAGAGAAAAAACATAGAATACTGACATTAAGTGCTCACTAGATATTAAACCATTAAAGGATTTGTCTATGCTGTGGAATCTCGAGGTATATTACTAAGAGACCATCCTACCTCACTTCAGCCAAATTTATATGCTGACAAGGTATGCTTGAAAATTTATTTTCATACTAACATCCTACAAAAATGTTGTTGTGGGACATATTTCTTAGTTTCTATGCTTAGTAGAAGTCAGGATCGCACAGTCAGTATAGCGACTAGATTATGGGTTACACAATCCTGGATTCAATTCCCCACAGCAGCAGCAGCAAGAAATTTTTCTCCTCTCCAAAGCCTCAAAACCAGCTCCAGGACCCACCTAGCTTCCTATGCAATGGGTACCAGAGACTTGAAACTGGGGGTAAAGCAGTCAGGTTGTGTAGCTGACCACTCACCTCCACCTAGTGCCATGGTTAAGTGGTGGAGCAATACCTCTGTTCCCTCTATGTACTGTCATGGCATGCAGAGGGCCTACTTTACCTTTACCTTAGTTTATTAAGGAGTAAGTACATAAACATTACCGAAACAGTATGAACAATTTAACCCATCTACCTTTCCTGTGCACGCTGAATGTCTTGCCATAACATCCATGAGTGAATCAACCCAGCAATTCTACGTAAGAAAAGCAGTAATTATAAAGTTTCACATTATACATTTTTCTCCATATCCTGTTATTTCAGTACTCTTGGGAACAGACATTCCCATCCGAGAATTAAAACTTGGCAATTTATTTTAGACTAACATGAAATATGTGGAGACTCAGAAGATTTATTCTTTTTCAAATGAAGCCAACTAGGTGCACACTACTACTTAGTATATTTATTTCAACTTCTGTACATATTTTGGGCAACTATGTGCCTGTCACTGGGAGAACTTACTGTATCTATGCGCCACTGGTATTTTTGACCCATAAAGAGTGAAAAATACCAGTGGTGCATAGATACAGCAAGTTCTCCTGATGATGGGCACATAGTTGCCCGAAAGATGTAGAGAAGTTGAAATAAGTATATTAAAAAGTAGCGTGCACCTAGTTGGCTTCATTTGAAAAAGATTATAAAGGGATGCACAGTCAACAAAACATAAAATTCAGAAGATTTACTTACACTATTAACAATGTAAATACCCCTCCCCCTTGATGAAGCAACTGGCTTTACAATCCATGGACCACGATGTCTGTAATGTGATGAACACAATTCTCGGAAATCCACTGGCATCATAAATGTCTGAGGTATGAAGTCAAAGTGTTTTACACCTTTTATATGTTGCATCTTCTCAATATTTTTGTACAAACGATCTTTACGTGTAAGTTCATATGACCTGAAAATTTTAATGCAGATAGACATTGAACTATGTTAGTCCTGAACTCACGTAATATGAACATATCCAACATAGATGTGACAACAGTAGACAAGAACTGTAATATTCATTCATTTGCAGAGTAATGAGAAGTATTTTAAATATATAAGTTATGATATACTATATTAGTTAAAGAATAAATAACATTGTCTTCTGGCATGAGATGTACTGCAGCCTGACATTACTTTATCAACATTTCAGAACCTGTTCCTTTCATCTTCAAGGTAAAAGATAACCTGAAATACCACATGCTTGCATAGAGAAATTTTCAGCTACACAGAAAAAATTACACAATTAGAAGAAACTTCCGAAATGAGCAAAGAAAAGTACAGTTCACATATCCTTCTACTGTTGAATCAGCTTTATATTTAAAAGATGAAACTTACATC
>Ga0209755_10005370_pt1 | contig 14610 bp, 4 predicted proteins | sample TergutCo191P1_FD_187301 | JGI IMG/M metagenome (GOLD analysis project Ga0209755, IMG submission 187301) | Cornitermes sp. P1 segment gut microbial communities from Petit-Saut dam, French Guiana - Co191P1 (SPAdes) (version 2) | ecosystem: Host-associated > Arthropoda: Insects > Digestive system >... | reverse complement strand
AAAATTAAAAGTCATAAAATGTTAAAATTCTAAATTACACATGTTAAAACCTACAAGTCCATATTGCTGTCATAACAAAGCCATACAATAATGAGCCTCTTCTGTTACACTTTTGCGGTTTTTTTTTATTTTTCTGGGTTGTTTATACAAACATCACAAATAAAGCCACTACCGCTAACATTAAACGCAGAGATTAAAATACACAAAGGAAATGAACCAATTGGACCAGTGGTTAACAATACCCAGGCACCAACTTACTAATTTACCCAATTTCTCAGTACAAAAATTGAACAAATTTTACAACTGTCTAATACATTTGTCAGATTTAATTCCATACAGCTAAAACAACACTTGAGTAAAATCAAAATTAGGCCTATAACTCAATTAAAGAAATAGCGTTTGATCCTTTGTTGTTAATAAATTCCCTGAAGGTGGCACCTTCGTGCCGAAACGTGTAGAAGTTGGCACTTAATATGAAGGGTGTTGTATGATCTGCTTTATTGTATTTCAATTAACGCATTTTGTTGATTTAAAATAAAGAATATGAGAAAATGCATGATATGAATAACATAAAATTTAACTTACTTCCTATCGAAAAATAGATTAAAGCATAAGGCGTAGAAAATGCAGAATAACGTGTCATACAACGTGCGTACATTAGGAAATTTTATGAAGAAATTTTCTTTGTAGATTCATGCAATAGTAACATATCACTGTAGCTTACAATTCCTATCATATGACGGGAAGTATTTTCCTCATAATTTAATAATACTGCTATATAGTAACGTCATTTGTGCAAATTGCACGAAGTAAAAAGAATAATTTCTTTGCCAATTTGAAGATTCCATTTTGAATGTAAGAAGTACACAGATAACCTATGCATATTATATAATATATATTTGTAAAAATGACTAATCAGATATTAAGCTACTGTATCAAGAGTACAAATTTACTTCATAATAATTAGTAATGCTACCATAAACCACGTGTGTCATAAATTAAATGTGTTCTTAATACAGTTACATGTAAATGTATTATTCCTTACCTACCTTATGGATTGCTGAAGAAAGTGTTTAGAGTGAATCCACGTTTTGATCACAAGTACTATATCTCATGATGAAGCTGACTAAAATTACTGCGGAAATGCGTCTAGCCCAAGGAAAAATTGCGCAAAATTACGTGATAAGCATCCAGATAAGTAGTACGGCTTATTTCCTGTGTCATTAAACGCTTGAATATGTTACAGTAAAGAATGGACTGCAGCGATATGTCGATAACTAGGCAATGTAAACATGGACGCCAGGCGTTACACTGCGCAGCATCCGAGCCTCCCTGTGCAAATGTTGCCTCATGCAGCCGCTGTATGGAGCTTCAATGCTCAGAACTTACAATATCATCAATTTATCACTAATTTCTCCTGTAGAGATTCAGTCCGATGATGGACTGGAACATGTTTAACCGAAAGCCGGCCCCAGTCTTGAAAACACCTTAATTCTCATAATCTACCCTTACGACTAATTTCAGTTTGATTTTATTTTTCATTTTAAGGCGGTCTTGAGTGTCGAAATGTCAGATAATGTGTCTGGCATGAGGTCAGAAAGTCACATTAATCCCACTGCAGAATGTGAAAAGATTAACTTAATGCTTTGAAACCTATCTTCCGGGGCGTTACACGGCGTAGTTTGGCATCTGGTTACCGACGTTTCCCTACAGTCTATTGGCCCCATGTTCAAAGGTCGAGCAATGTCTTTTGACCTGCAATTTATTTTGAACTGCTTGTTTCTTGGAAATGAGGCCGATAGGTTGTTTCCAAACGGCTGTAACCGTCTGTCAACCTACGTCGCATAAAATCCAAGAACAGCGAAGACCTTAAATACACAACACCAGGAGCTTGATATGTCCATTCATTCTTTCTTGGAGTACATACTTTGGAGTTCGCTTGCGTGTTAAAAATGACTAATTTAATTCAAAACGACAATTGCGAAACTGTTATAAACATGAAACAGTGATTCAATGCCGCACGTGTCCTAAGAACTATGTGCACTTCGACATGATCAGTTAAAGGTATATTCAGGATTTGTTTTATCGTTCTGTATTGAATTCATTTGTATTATTATGTTTAGGGAACATTTACAGAATTTTACATTGAGGCTTAGCACATTATAAATCTAGCTGCTACAGTTCATCTCCTTAATTACTGTACAAATATGGGAGCCAAGGAACGAGTGAATGTGTTTAGATACTTAAGAGGATACCATAGGATCAGGATTTTCAGAATGTTGAATAGGCCTGCTCGCAATCACAGAGGAGACATGTAAAGAAAAATTAAGCAACAATTCCCAAGCTGTATTCGTCTTTTCCCCATTTGTGTCCAAAGGGCCGTGAAGCTTTAAGAGTTAGCTGCTACCTTTCTCGTGTGATAACTTGCTTCGACAATGCCAGAGAGAGGGTTTCTTGAAGCGAGTATACAGAACTCCTTTTACAAATTAATTTTACTCTGTTACACACACACGTAATGACAGTTATTCTCAATTACAAGTTTATACTCTTCTGAAAATCAGTTGGCATTACATGAACTTTGTGAACGTCATCTCGTGGTTAGAATAGTTCTCGGTTTGAAGATGTAAGAAGTAGCCTGCTCATATATGGTGTTCTAGGTAGACAACGTCGCAGAACTCCAAGCGGTAGTTCAGGTATATGTCTCAATATGTTTGTTGTTGTAAACTTCTATGAAGTTTAAAATGCGATATAAAAGGAATTCTTGGAAGAAGGAAACGATACCGTAGTCTTTAGTATAGCATTATGTGATTGACAGAAAAATTATTTGTATTTGTTATGAATTGTAGTGACAATTGAAGGATTTAATAATTGCGGTATGAGGAGTGTTTAAAAGGCCAAACTGCCATTAAGTTTATCGATTTATATAGTGAGAACAATTGATTATTCATGCGTTTTGTCTACTAACCTCATAGGATACACTACTGCATTTGAAGAAACGTGGGTATTCTAAGTAAGGAGTACATAAATTTTCCAAATCTCTAAAACCCTCCTCAAAATTCTAGCCGTCAGATGGGTAATAAGAAATAAGTTTTGTACTGAGGACTCACAAATGTTAAGCCCAAACTTACAAAATATAGCTTTCCGAGAGACCTGGCGACCGGGATTTGTGTACCCCTGTCCGAAGTTATGTTGAAATGCTCTTGTTGAACTTCTGAACCTGCTGTAACATTACTGTCGTTCAGCTGCATTGTTGTCTTTAACTTACGAATTGCGAGAATGCTTTGCAACTGACTTACCGGAAATGATATTGTAAGGCACCTTTTTAAAAATATTTAACGACGATGTATCAGATGCCAACATTACACAGCTACTGTTGGAACAAATGGCAATATGACCGTGAACTATGACTAGGTAAATATATGGAAAGTGACGAGCATTATTTGAAGGTAATACTATAACATCCCTCTAGAGAGACACTGAGGAAACCCATGAGAATTTCAGTCAGGAATATTAACGTCCATGGACATATTTAAAACTGAGACCTCAGTAATACGAAACAGAAGACCCAACCACTCGAACGCATTTGATGTGTAGCGTTATTGCAAATAATACAAACGTAGACCTACGTTTACATTATTTGAGGCCACGACCTAAGTATATGCTTTTCTGGTCGTGCCTATTCGGTGCGTGTAGTAAGAACATTGTCCATTGTCTGAGGCGTACTTAATACATGCGATGTTTAGGAAGCTGGCTGTACCTGTGTCATAATTTAAGTCGTAGATTATAGCGTGTTCTGTTTGGTCTCTTATCTCCCACTTTTACACATTAGCTGGACCTAATGGACCAAATAAAGTAGTTTTTCAGGTATTGCTTTTATGTGACGATAGATGCGGAACCACCTTTCAAAACGATGTGTATATTACGTATACTTCAAACACTGGACAGTGTCCAAAGAGGTGTTCCTGTAGCGATACAGCTACAGTCACAGACCTTAGAAATAAACATTTCACGTGAAATTAAAAACAAACATAATTAGAATTCTAAGCTTGTGTTGTCGGGTTGATGTGTATGAAGAGCCTCGGCTAGGACGGCTGGCGTCGAAGCAGGGTTAGTGTAGTCATGACAACGCGAAGCTGGTTTACTGCTGAGGGAACCGGGCCATGTTTTATTGATTGAACTCAAGAGTCGGAGGGTGAGCGGTAGTCTGATACGACGCTACTGTGCTGGTTGTGTGTTAACAATGCCAATGGTAATCGCACTGCCAGTAATTATGGAGTTCTAATGTCAGTTCTGAGTAAGTAACTGACATACGTCACAACTAACTAAAACTAGAAAGCAGTGCCTTTCTTCAGTAGCTAATAGTTCCTCAGCTAGATAAAAAAAAACTTCTCCGCATTTTATAGAACCCGTAGGTTTTTTGTGTTCTCAGCAGCCCACCACTTGTTCATATCATAAGCCAGATCAACCCAGTTTACGCCCTCAAATCTTATATTTTCACGATTTATTCTTACATTATCCTAGTATCCACGCTTAAGTCTTTTGTGTGGCCTCTTTCCTTCAGGTCTCCCCACCAAAACCCTGCATGTATTTCTATTCTCCCACATGCTTGCCACATCCGTCGCCCAGTTCCTTGTCCTTGATTTGATTGTCCGAATAATACAGTATTTTGTGAGGAACAGAAGTCACGAAGCTCCTCATTATACACTTCTCTCCATTCTCCTGTTACTTCCTCCGTGTTAGGGTCAACTACTTCCCCAGAATCCTATTCTTAATCATATTCCGTCTGTGTTGTTCCCTTAATGTGGCAGACCAAGTTTAACGTCCAACTATAACACGCAAAGTTTTAGATACAACTAATATTTTGTACCAGTGAACGTTCTACCATTGTGTAAATTACATTGTGCTTTGTTTTCCATAAAGTCCCTGTTAATTTGGCAGTAATTATTTCGCTGCTTTGCCAAATGTGACAAGATTTGTACCACAGAAGTACAAATTAACTCTATGGAGCAGAATCGTTTTTAATAAGTTAAAAGTCGTTCAGGTAACCGCGAAATTCTCCTCGTTTTATAGGGTCCGGAAGTCAGTAGTGCTGTCCTTATTTCGAACCACATGAGGCCAGTCTATGTTGTGGAACAAAATTTTTTATCATTTGTTTAATATTGTTCTCTGATCTGTACCTAGATTTCTCCAGCAGTCTCCGACTTCAAGGATTCCCGACAAGATTTTTCATTCGTCGCTTCCGTCCATAGCGTTCCCAATTTATAATTGACAACTACCCATCTAATCGACGCTACGTGTGTGTAACTTGGTGGAAATAATGTCGTTAAATACACGAACGATGTATCAAACTAGATATGTGGATGACACAAGTTGTCATCTCTTTGCAGCTTTTCTTCACAGCGGCTCTTCCGACCGGACGTCGAACGCTTGTTCGTCTAATGGCTAAGTGTTTATCGTAGTCACAAGGCCAACACGTGATGCAGCCTGGTAAAGAAAGGCTGATTGTGTAACAAAATCTAATCAACTTTTCGTTCAGCTAAATTCTCGGAACGCTGAAAAAGTACGGTTTTTTTTTTGTCCTCGAAGGGCAAAAGGAGGGAACCATCGGGTGTGTTGTCAGACACCTAGCAATGGCACACCATGTCAGTACGTCGTTACGGTCTCACTTCAAACTTCACAAAACACTTATGAATTACAATGCGTCTGCACTAACAAGAGCAGGATGTGCCACATTAATTGTTACTCGGTATTTCCTTTTCAAAGTTCTGAATGTGGAGTTCTATACATGTCGGTCTTTGATTCTCTAGAAGTCTTTAGTTCCATGGTTTAAAAAACGCAAACCAAGACTGTCTAATAATGTCATATTACGACACATCTATTTATAACCTGCCATTTTAGCTCTACAATTCTGGTCGTATCTGACTTTTTCATCAGCGAAAGTAACGTTCCCGCCCAAAGTCGGACTGCGTCCAAAAACTGAAATTTTGGTTTAAATTGTGATTCCTCAGAGAATTAAAGAACATCTATACGTCTCTTGTTCTTAGCTAATCTACGAAACGTTCTCAGAAAAGTCGGTTACATAGACGTAACTTAAAAAAATTGGTTACTGTCAGCATTCTTCCGTGATAAGTGAGTCCCCGTCACCTTGACATAGAACATTTTCAATTGCGCCTGGAGGAGACAGACAGGCGACAAGAGGTGGTCCTTCAACTTGGGGGATGGGAAAGGGGTAAAGACTACTCTCCGTAAAAAGAAGTAACATTTTTCGAAATGGAACTTGGAGTCGCGGAACTGAGTATGTCATTTGAAACGACCTAAGCAATGGGAAATGACATGAGATTTGGCACATTACATATGAGAAGCCTTATAGGCCAGGGTCACATAAGACAGTGAACAGAAAATTGACAAAGTATAGATTAGGTTTAGTGGAAGTACAGGGAGTTAAATGGGAGACGGGAGATGCTGAACTAGCACAGGATTTTACTTTTCTGTATGGAAAAGAAAATTAAACTTATCAGTTAGGGACTGGGTTTTACGTACATGGGAGAAACACATCACCAGTTGCGACAGTAGAGTTTGTTGTTGATAGGATATAGTGTATAATTCTGAAAGGTCGCTGATTTGATATTACTGTGCTAAATCTGCATGCACTGACTGAGATAAAACTGATAACTCAAAGGACAATTTCTGTGAGGAATTAGTGCAGGTATTCTATAAATTTCCTATGGACCGTACGAAAATTCTGCTAGGAGCTTTCAATGCAAAATTGTGGAGAGAAGATATTTTCAAGCCGACAACTACGAATGAGAGCTTACATTAACATCGTAATTATAGTGGTGTTGGAGTAGTGAATTTCGCCACATAAAAAAATCTGATTCTTAAAAGTACGATGTTCCTGCATATAAACATAAATCGTTACACCTGGATCTCTTCTGATGTGAAGAGTCACAGTCAAATTCCTTACATCTTGATAGAGAGCAGATGGCTTTCAAGTACAATAATATCCAGCCATTCAGGGGAGCTCACTGTGATAGTGATAACTGTCTGGTGGTTGGGAAAGTTAGGGAAATTCTGTGAGTAAGTAAACCAGCAGAACAGAAGTTCGATATGGCAAGATTCGATCTCAAGAACTTAACAAAGTGGAAGTCAGGTAAAAAAAAGTACCAGGCTATCAGTTTAAGTTTTCGACAAAGTTTGCAGCAATGGAGAAGGCAGGAGGGGCATAAATAGGGCTTGGGAAAATATTAGAAAGAATGTCAGGTTCACAGCCAAGGAGAGTCTAGGTCATTATGTATGGAAGCTGCATGACAACTCGAGATGAAAAGAAATTGAATCGAATGCGTCAGATATTGATCTGCCCTGATTATGTTAATTTAGTTGGCAAAAACTTAATACTATAAAGAAAAACATAGACGCTTAGAAGCCGCTAGGAAGGAGGGTGGCCTAGAAGTAAATAGAAAGGAAACTAAGTATGTATTCATGTCTCGTGAATAGAATGCAGGACAAAATCACAACAAAAAAAGCCCCGTAAATCTTTTGAAAATGTAGCAGAGTTCAAATATTTTGTACGGCACTAACGCATGAAAATTGCATGAATGATGAAATAAAGAGCAGGTTAAGTTTAGAGAATTGCTGCTACAATTCGTCCCAGAATCTTTTCGCTTTCCTTCTGCTTTTATAAAAGTATAAAATTTAAAATATACAGAACTGGAATTTTCCCTGCTGTTTGTGTGGGTATGAAGCTTTGCCTGTCAAATTAAGTGAAGGACGTAGCATATTATACAAAATATGTGTCAGTCAAAACATCCTGTATTAGACAATAATTTTTTTGTGTCTAAATGCAGTTGTGTTTTGGCTGATGTTTATTCTATATATTATATAATCGTGTCACATATAAAGGAAGAACGTAGGTTGACGGCATTCAAGAATAAGCTGCTGAGGAGGGTATTTGGGCCTAAGAGGGAAGAAGTAACAGGAGACTTGTGAAAAGTGCATAATGAGGAGCTTCATTACTTTACTCCACACCGAATTTTATTCGGGTGATTAAATCAAGAAGAATGAAAGCAGCGGAAAGCGTAGCACGAATAGGGAGAAGAGAAATGCAATCAGGGTTTTGGTGGGGAAACCTGAAGGAAAGCTGTCCATTCGAAAGACAGATGGGACATAATATTTAACTATATCTTAAAGTAGAAAGATGACACGGCATTGTGTGATGTGGTCTGGCTCATGATAGAAGAATGTGGCGGGTTGTTGTGAACATAGTAATGAATATTTAGGGTCCATACAACGCGGTGAATTTCGCAGTACACTGAGGAACTGTTGGCTTCTAAATATGGACTCCACTACGTGGAGTTATTTGGGCGTATTCCAAAACTTTATGGAGGGAAATATAAAATCCAGGAACTGGAAAAGAGATTCAAATCTTGAACTTCGAGAGTACAAAGCAGAGTTCTAATTTCTGTGTGCTGCCGAATTTAGAATTATCTTCACATGCCGTAGATCTTAGTGGCCTTGTGACTCGTTTTCTTGTGAATGTTCATACAGAATTTATTTTTGCGGTTACGTTACTTAAGATATCTGTAATGAATAATGATCCCCTTCAATGACTGTAGTACCATGATCATAGTTTATTGACGCGTGTTTGAAATATGAATTGAAATGAAATCTCTTATTAGGTTATTGTCCTGGGACACAGACCAAAGTATTCCGGGGCAGTATTAACAATACTTAAAAATTTTCTGCGTATTAAATATGCCGAGGTGTGTGAATTTAAAATGTAATCGTGAATAATGAGCAGAACATCCTCGCCAGTCGATATATCTGTTTAAAACGCTGCTGTAACCGATGTTTGGAACATTGTCCAGGGTTCCCATAGGATACGAGAAGGGGGAATCTAATAAGAGCGTATCTCTCCCAAGAGGAGGGTGATGTGGAGTACAAGAAACGCCTGATGTGACGGACCTATGTAGTACGAAGGTCCCGATCCTATTTGAATCCATCAACAATCCCCACCTCCCAGCAGGTTACGAGTTACACAGCAAGGAAGTCGGAGTCTTCGTAGAGCTGGTATGAAAACAAGGAACTGTGAGGCATGGTATTTCATATTGACGCTGTAACAGCAGAACTGTTGAAAATGTATTGACATATCTCCAGAATTCTTTAAATGTAGGCCTACCACTGATATAAATGAGTTTACCTTCTTACATCACTCATCGTCAATATTAATCTTCTGCATGCGTGGTTAAACACGTCGTGAACAGTGGTACAATAACCGGGAATTTTAACTTTCCAAGCCTTGCATAAGAATTACTGTAGATCAACATGAAAAAAACTTGAATTATTCGTAGTTGTTATTAAAATCAGGACTGTAATATATATTACTGAACATCATGCCGTAGCACGGTGATGTGTTTTAAATACCAGTTAAGGTACTTTTTTGTTTCTCGGCTTGAGATCCTTGTGGAATTGCAACAGTATATGAAACCACGAACTGAAAAGCCAAGTTTTATTAATTTACACCTGGGAAATTGTTTTCGTAATACCAGAGAGTTTCTTATTGTTTACTTTGTTAAGAAGGAAGAAATATAACACTAAGTAAAATCTTCTGAATCTTAAATTGAGCTAATTGCTTTTATTCAATATGGCATTCAAAACTAAATGAAATGAATTTGGTCATAAGAAGTCAGGCGTTCTGTGAATTCAAAATAGCCATGGGTTTCATGTCCTTCGGTCAGTATCCATCTGTGGTCATAAATCCATGCAATGCTTCGTAATTAATTTAGTTCACGCGTCGGTGTCTGTTTTTAGTCAGAAATAGGTGCAGTGTGTCATAATAACCTCTAATAAATTGGTCAGAGTCTGCGTGTTTTCCTAAACGTATGTAGAGTGTCATAGTGTCATAATTAGGTCTAAACATGGGCTACTAATTCACAAATCGCCCTCCATCCAAATTCCACAGCGCTGAGATGTCTACCACTACAATTCCAGCCTTTCACTTCTTCTTTCCATTCTCCGCCCATGTCCAGTATTCAATTTGAGAGCCAATCATCGACACCTGATGGAGCAATATCTTACGTGCCCTCCCCTTTGCATTCACCCTTCCCATCAGATCTAAAGCCCTCCCACAATCATCCTCTCTTATTTGATGACCAAACCAAAGAGACGTGTGATGTGTTACAGTACGTGACCCCGGCTTAGGACAGCCATGACTCACTGCCTGCTGGGTTGAGAGGGCACATTGCGACCCTAAACCAGCTCACATCCGATAACGAAATATTGTTTGACACTTAATAACTTCGTAACATACATTTGTACCGCACAAAAGAAAGAGAAATTAGAAAAGAAAGAAGGAAAGCAAGGCTAGTGGGCAAAAGAAATAGAAAATGAAAGAAAGGAAAAAGGATAGAGGAAAACAGAAATAAGCCAGACAAGAGGAGAAAAAAAGAGAAACAGAGGTGGAAAATAAGATAAAGGAGGTACGAATGAAGAAAGGGAAATTAAAGTAAGAAAAGGGACAAATAATGTAAGGATAAAGGATAAAAGACAGAGGAACATGGAAAGAAGAGAGAGAAGTACAGTCAGAAGTAAATAAATGACTAATACAGGAGGAAAGGGAATAAAAAGGAAGACCCAAGAAATAAAAAAAGGAAGAATATACGCGAGCTTTACATCATATTTGATCTCCAAACACAGACGTTTATCATTCAGCACTTCACTGTCTTATAATTTCTTATTTGATGGTATTTATGAAGTAATGTTGATAGTGAATCAATTTTGTTACAGTTGTTGTGGATGAATGGCGTAGCTGAAGATCGAACGATATTACTATGTTGTGTTTATAGTAAATTAACCTCTCGTAAAGCCAGTAGTACCAAATACCACCATTAAACGTTCTGGGTTTTGCACACACGGCGTATTTGCTTAGTTTTGCAGATGATTCTCACAATAAAAATAGTTAGATTCCTGAGTAGCGGTAACCGGCTGTTTTCTCTCCTGCAGGTAAACTGCTGTCTCTGTGAAGTAGGACATGAAGCTATATATATAATGTGGATGATTGGCGGGCTTCGAATGGTTACAAGTGCTCTTGTTTCTTGCGTAAACATATGAATTACACAAACCAGGAAATCTCCCATCATTTTCTTATAACTTTCTATGACGGTAGAGAAGCAGTATATGGATTCGGTGTCTAACGATTCTACGTTACGGTCACTCCGCGTGTTACAAAGATTCGCTTTACGAAATTTCGCCCATACGAAAAAAAGCAAACCGTCCGGTTAGCTAGTCTTCCGAATAGAACTCGCTCATCCGACAACTTGTGAACAAAATCAGTACCCTGGGATAAATTCAGCCAACATAATGGAAAATACACTTACGAAAAGTTTATTTTCCAGCTGTTGTTTACTGAAAATTTCTCTTATATTCTGTATTATTGTACTATTTGTAATATTCCATTTCCTTTATTTTTATGTTTCATTTGGGGCACTAAAATTCTGGATTTCTAATTCTTTGTCATTTTTCAGTCGTTCGGGGAGGCAAATCCAAATTGTAAAGTATCTTTCAGCTATGGGGAAGTAGCTACTAATTTAAGAAACTTCTTACTTGAAACCAGTTTCAGGAAAGTAACTATTATCAAGCACAGGGACCACCTGTACTGGAATTCAAATGATGTCAGTTAATGGCCCTATACAAATTTCTCCCATACGTACAAACTATGCCAAATCTCTACACGACATTGTCTTTTCATTTCATGATTTGCGTGTACAACCCATTCCGCCACCATCCTAGCTGTCTTAAATAACTCCCAGCACCAATTTTCAATATGTAAAGACAACCCATATACCTACGAGCACATAGAAGACATGATACATCCAAACAAAGACACCCTCAGCAGCTGCTAAAAATTAGTCTCCTCTCATGTTTTGTTGTAAAATGCAATTTCCACTGCACTGACAATACAGCCCTTTTGACCCGAACTTGGTTATGCCAAATAAATGTATCCCCAACTCTTTTAAGAATTTTCGATAAAAATACATACATTAAATTTATTATCCTCCATTTTTATTTTTGATAATGCCAGTAGTTAATAAAAACAAAAATTTATGAAGACTGTACACAAAATTATCATTATTTCATAGCATTGCAATATTCGAAACATGTTGCATGAAATAACTTTATCTAAAATTAAATAATTCTTCCCATCTGCATCACATTTTCTACTTTTTTATTTAATGATATTAGATTATACACTGGTAAAAAAATTTTTGTTACATGAAAACTAATTTACTTTTCTTATTATTTTTCCACGCTGAATTCAAATAAGTTATTAGAATTGCTCTATCATGTACAAATACTGTAGATGATACAGCACTGTTATCAATGTGCCCGACTGCATTGTGATAAGATGCAAATGTTGTGTGTTCTTTTAGTTAAGTGATTTGTGTAAAAGGATTCTGTTTATTATATTTGCATCAGGCGTGTGGCGAACTGACCTTCAATTCTCAGAGGCGAAATTATATTCCTCTCATTAAGAAATGTTATGAGCTTTATTTTGAGAGTAAAATAAGTGGCCAAGATAAAAGTTTGACCCTTAATAATTGTTGTGTAACGTGTTTAAGGCTTCTCACAGGATGGGTAAATGGTTCGCACCAAATGCCGTTCGCCGTTCCCGTGGTATGGAGGGAACCAAAAGACCCGTCATCCGAGTGTTACTTTTGTTTCACAAACATAAAAGGAATCACCTCCAAATTCAAACACACAGTGAAATGTCCAGATTTGCCACTGCAGTGAGGCCTGTCCCACACAGTGGTTGCCTGTACCAAAGCCTCCGGAAAATCTGACTTTTAGCGGTGACACTCTGATTCTGATGAAGATCGCAGACAGCAAGGATGTGACAAGGTTGATTCGGATCCGACATTTGAAGCAAGTTGTTCCTCATCTGAAACAAACCTGGACATTTCTACTATGGCAAAGTGGTACCAAGGCAAGTGGAGTTCCAGTACGCTGACTGATTGTTGGTGAACATTTAGAAGGGATGTACCAAAGGCAAAATGTAACAGCAAGTCATCCACTGTTATTTGTTTAGGTAAAGTATAATGTACACTCTTTGTAATATAATGCCAATACAGGTTTTCTTCAAAATTCAACCGCTCGTCACTTAAGAACCTTGCCTGATAGGAACTAAAAACATATTTGAATTCTGCACAAAAAATGCTCTTGGTTTTACCTACTTTGTTTCGTATGACAAAAAAAATTAATTTGCTATCCATTGTTTTTGTTAATAATTCATTCATTAGATAACTGGAACTTAGAGATTTAAGTATAAATGTCGAAGAAATTGTAGTGAAATTTAGCTTATAAAAGATATGTACTTTGTCATAAAGTAAGATTACTGAAATGGAACTTCATGTTTCCACTTTTATCTTTAGCACTTATAATTAAAAATAATTTAATAATAATTATATTCTGTGCAGTTCTGGTAAAAGAAAATGTATGGTGTTTTAAGTCACAATGATACAGGTTTAGTAAATTCTACGTCTAAAATTGAATACCTTTAACATTATGCACTTTACTCCTTTCTGCGAAAGCCCGATTTCGATCGCAGTCCAGTTCATGTGGAATTTATGGTGAACAAGATGACAATGAGAGAGGTTTGTTTCCCAGTTCTTCAGTTTTCCCCTGTCAGTAATATCCACCCAAAGTCCTACACTCTTGTTTCTATTTATCTAACATTTACGGTATGTAATCCGAGCATTTGAGAGCGCTTCGAATAAAACGCTTCAATGTCTCCTTTTATAGCCTCTCGTCATGATAAAACAGGATTCCAAATGGTGTAGCCGTGACATATTTCAAACGCTGTACCAAGGCCTTCTTAGTTTTTAAATGTACGGTTTCATAGTACGCGCGTGAATGCAGTTTCATTGACGTCAGTAAGAAATATACGATCTTGCCTGCGCCGACTGTCTCCAAACTCAGCATCACTATCTGCGATCTCTTGTACCGATTTCCACCAACATCGGACAGTAAATGTGGAAGGTACGGATAGAAATGTATTTAGACCTACGTCTGTACGTAAAGTATGGCTTTAACAGCACCGATTTTCACGGCACGCGTACTACTAAATACGTTTCTGTGGGCATTTTCTTTACAGAATTTTATCTGAAAAGGACGAAAAAGTAGGAAATTAGGCAAAATACGCCCTGAGATAAAGTCTGGCTTTCACTGTACCGATATTCACGAAACCCTTGTCAACTGAACATCACGTATAGTTTGCCAGTATAGAATTTTGTCCGAATCTTTCAGAAAATGTGATGATTAGTGTAGGAAATTCATTTACACCCTTAAGTAAAGCATGATTGTTACTGCATTAATTTTCATGAAACACATGCTTACTCGACGTCGTTTTGTAAAAAGCTACTACACCGAATTTAATGAAAATTCGACAAGCGGTTTAGTCGTTCTGACTGGTTCAAAGGCGGACGAACGGACAGACGTGTTCTCCATACAAGGAGTTTTATTTACTTCGTAAAGGAAGCCTAAGATTGAAAAGAATATTATATCAAATACGCTGACGTGATAAAAATAAATTTCCCTACGAATCGGAATCTTTCTCTA
>Ga0209755_10005369_pt1 | contig 14612 bp, 11 predicted proteins | sample TergutCo191P1_FD_187301 | JGI IMG/M metagenome (GOLD analysis project Ga0209755, IMG submission 187301) | Cornitermes sp. P1 segment gut microbial communities from Petit-Saut dam, French Guiana - Co191P1 (SPAdes) (version 2) | ecosystem: Host-associated > Arthropoda: Insects > Digestive system... | reverse complement strand
AGATTTAGGACCTACTAATTACATAGAAAATCCCGGTTCGTTTCCAAAGGATTTATATGCGTTATGGGAAAGAACATACGAAAAAGAAGGCCGAGCAGTCGGCAGAGGAATTTACAACACTGAATTTCTAATGCAGATTGCGCAAGCACGAGGCGGCTTCACCTGGGCAGTACGGCTTTGCGACAATTATGAATTCGGCGGCTTTAGCGATTGGTTTATGCCGTCGCGGGATGAACTTAATTTTATGTACGGCAACTTGTATCTAAAAGGGCTTGGCAATTTCAGACCGGAGCAGTATTGGTCATCAACAACATGGACAGATACCTGGGGTTCTTACAGAGCATGGTACATAAACTTTGCCGACGGCAAACATGACAATCAAAACGCAGGGCAGAATCGCCGTGTGCGCCCAATTAGGCAGTTTTAGTATCTTATATGCAATTTGCTAATTCGCACTTTTCATCTTTGGTTTCAAACTCAATTGTAGCGTGTTGAATTTCTTCCTCGTTTAAAATTTCGCGAATTTGTTTTTTTAAGTCTGCTAATTCTTCCATAGGCATTGTGTTGTGTAACACCACATGAACGGTAAGCACATTGTATTCTTCGCTTAAAGACCAGATATGTAAATCATGAACACCCGCGACATTTTTTATATGTTTTAAATGTTCGATGATATGTTCCTGATCCATCTCACGAGGCGTGCCCTGCAAAATTATCGGTATAAGCTGTCTTATATTCCTAAAGACATTTATCAATACAAATATCGATATACCAGTAGAAAGAATAGGATCAAAAATTGTTAAGCCTGTAAAATGGATTAAAACTGAGCCAACGAGAACGGCGATCCATCCAAGCACGTCTTCAAGCAAATGAAGCGAAACAACTCTTTCGTTTATCGAGCTTCCTTTCCTTGTGCGAAGAACAGCAATTCCATTCGCGATAATACCGATAATCGCCAAAACAAACATACCTTTCGCGTTTGTTTCCTGCGGCTCAAGAATTCGAGGAATAGCTTCCGTTAAAATAATGATGCTTCCTACAACAAGCACAATAGAAGTAATCATTGCGCCTAAAAGAGAAAAGCGTTTGTATCCGTAACTGTATAATTTATTTCCGCTTCTTTTTGATATTTTTTGGAAATACCATGCAAGAGCGAGAGAAATACTGTCGCCAAAATCGTGTATAGCGTCAGAAATAATCGCGATGCTGTTTGTAAAAATACCGCCTATAAGCTCAATAATTGTAAATGAAAAATTTAAAAAGAAAGCTACGCCGATATTTTTTTCGCTGTCGTGCGAGTGACTATGCGAATGGCTGTGTCCGTGACTATGCTCGTGTCCCATAATTAACACCTCTTAAAATTAATGTCTAATATGTTCAAATCCTTTTTCAAAGATATCTTTAACGTGGCTGTCGGCAAGAGAGTAGTAGACGATTTTTCCGCGCCTGTCATGTTTTACAAGATTAGTCAGGCGAAGACTCTTTAACTGGTGAGAAATTGCCGACTTTGTCATGCCGAGCAGCACGGCTATATCGCAGACGCACATTTCTTCGCAGGAGAGCGCCCAAAGAATACGCACACGGGTACTGTCTGCGAACATTTTATAAAGGTCTGCCAAGTCGTAAAAATCCTCATCCTTGGGCATTTTTTTCCCGACTTTTTTAACCGTACCCTCATGGATTACATCGCAATCACATACAGGCGTTTTCTTTGCCATTTCTCATACCTCCAACAATTGAACAATTGTTCAACTATAAATATATACCTGTTTTAAAAACCTGTCAAGGGGAAAAAAAGCTTTTCTTTTTAATTGTCTAATATAGTAGAAGGCAAAACATCATTAACTGCAAGCCTTTTTTTTATAGATATTTAATAATAATTCTATATAATTATCCAAACCATTGACCACCATTAAGATTAATTATTGAAGAACGTTTCTCAATATTTTCAATAAAAGAATTAATATTTTTATTTTTAATTAATTTTAATATTTTTATCATTTCATCATAGTTCTCTTGTGTATAATTTAATATTATCTTTTTAATATTTGTATTAAATATGAATGCTAATCTTTTTGATGGGATATAATCATATATTTCTATATTATTTAATAGTATTTGTTTTTCTGTAAATAATTTTCTAATTGTTATAGTATTATTAATTTCATTAATGTTTATGTCAGAATTATTTACATATAAAAAAAAGTTACTTATACAATAAAAAAAGCAAAAGGAAGTACCTAGAATAAATAATATAGAATAATTATTTATTTTGATTAAGAATAAACCAACAGGAATCACTAATATTCCAATAGTAAAAAGTACCAATAATTTATTTCTAACTGATATATTATTCAATAAATATTTTTTCATTTTGGATATCCCACCCCATTTATACCCTGTCCCCATTCGTCGCAGCCAATCTTCCATATCAGGATACATTGTTTTTTCCATCTGTCATAGATAATTTCCTGTTACCATAGAATTTTATGGTTTTTATCACCTTTTCTACACCCCTGTAAATGTGGTATTCTGTTTTATGGGGTGTTTTTATGCAGATCGATGATAAATTGATAGCTTATCTGGAAGATTTATCCTGTCTCACGCTCTCTGAGGGCGAAAAAACACGCCTTTCCGGGGATTTGCAGAATATTCTCGGCTATATGGCCCGCCTTGGAGAGCTTGATACCGCAGGCGTAGATGAGCGTAGCCATCCCTTCGATAAGGTAAACGCCTTTAGGGACGATGAGGTGCATCCGTCTTTTGCCAGGGAATTGATATTACAAAATGCCCCGGTAAAGAACGATGAAATGATCATCGCGCCTAAAACAGTAGAATGAGGACAAATTGACAGCGTTAGAATTAGCAGCGGCAATAAAAACTAAAAAACTCAGTGTGCTCGAAGCGGTGTTAAAATATATCAATATAATAGGAGAATGTGAGCAAAACACAAACGCGTTCACAATTGTATCCAAAGATAAGGCGCTTGCTCGTGCCAAAGAAGTACAGGCTCAGATTGACGCGGGAAAAAATCTTTCGCCTCTCGCCGGGGTTCCAATAGCGGTAAAGGACAATATCTCCACAGAAGGAATCGAAACTGGCTGCGCGTCTAAAATGCTCGGCGCTTACACGCCTGTTTACAACGCCGCGGTTATCGAAAAACTTGAGCAGGCAGGAATGATCGTCATTGGCAAGACAAACATGGACGAATTTGCGATGGGCGGCTCAAGCGAGACAGGCGCGCGCGGCGCTGTTTGTAACCCCTGGGATACTTCGCGTGTCGCGGGCGGCTCATCGGGCGGAAGCGCGGCGGCAGTTGCGGCAGGCGAAGCGCCCATCGCGCTTGGTTCAGATACCGGCGGCAGCATAAGGCAGCCATGTTCATTTTGCGGCGTTACGGGCATTAAGCCCACTTACGGCGCTGTGTCACGTTACGGGCTAATCGCCTATGCGTCTTCGCTTGACCAGATTGGAACAATGGGGCAGGACATCGAAGACTGCGCCGCGTTATTGGAAATTATTTCCGGACCTGATTGCGACAGCTTCTCTGTCACGAGAGACAGCACTTGCATAATAGAAAAGCCGTTTAATTTTAGCAAGGCGGAAGAAGCGTCAGTAAAAGGCGTAAAAATCGGCTTACCAAAAAATTATTTTGAAAGCGGAATAGAAAGCGAAGTAAAAGCCGCTGTGCTGAGTGCCGCGGAAGAATTAAAGGCGCAGGGCGCAGCTATAGAAGAATTTGAAATGCCCTTTATGGATTACATGATCCCCGCTTATTACATTATCGCCTGCGCCGAAGCTTCGTCTAATCTTTCGCGTTATGACGGATTAAAATACGGTTACAAGAGTGAGAGCGCAAAAACTCTTTCCGATGTTTACAGACTTTCGCGCAGCGAAGGTTTCGGGCTTGAGGTAAAACGGCGAATAATGCTCGGCTCCTTTGTGTTGTCTTCCGGTTACTATGACGCGTATTACAAAAAAGCTTTGCAAACACGCGCGCTAATTAAAGACGCTTACAATAAATTGTTTACAAAATACGACATGATACTTTCACCTGTCGCGCCGACTACCGCATACAAGCGCGGCGAAAATGTTGACGACCCGATCAAAATGTACATGGGTGACATCTACACAGTATCGATAAATCTCGCCGGGCTTCCCGCTGTCGCGCTCCCATGCGATAGTCAAAAATTGCCAATAGGTTTCCAATTAATCGGCGACGCCTTCAGCGAAAAAAAATTAATCGATGCCGCGCGCGTTTATCAAAAGCATACAACGCACCACCTTGCCAAACCTAAGGGAGCGCAAGCATGAAGTGGGAAATTGTCATCGGGCTTGAAGTACATGCCGAGCTTTCGACCAAGTCAAAAATTTTCTGCGCTTGTACTACAGCGTACGGCGGCGAACCTAACACTCATGTATGCCCGGTTTGTTCCGGTATGCCCGGTGTTTTGCCTGTCTTAAATCGCGAGGTTGTGGAATATGCCTTGCGTCTTGGGCTTGCGCTCAATTGCGATATAACGCAGCAGTGCAAGTTTGACCGCAAAAATTATTTTTATCCTGATTTACCAAAGGCATATCAGGTTTCGCAGTTGTATGCGCCAATTTGCAAAGACGGCTTTTTAGAAATTGACACAGACAGCGTCTCAGAGAATGGCGGCAAAAAGAAAATTCGCATTCGTGAGATACATATGGAAGAAGACGCGGGCAAGCTTAACCATAACGCGAAAGAATCGCTTATGGATTTTAACCGCTGCGGCGTGCCCTTGCTGGAGATTGTAACACAGCCCGATTTTGTAAGTGATAATGCAGCTAACGCGGCGGCGCAGGTGAATCAGTACCTGGAAAAATTGCGCGAGACACTTTTTTTTCTTGATATCTGCGATTGCAAAATGCAGGAAGGAAGTATGCGCGCCGACATCAATTTGTCTGTGCGAAAGCTTGGAGAAGAACTCGGAACACGCACAGAAACTAAAAACATGAACTCGTTTAAAGCAATTGGGCGCGCGATTGAATACGAAATAAACCGCCAGATTGATATATTGGAAGACGGCGGTAAAATTGTTCAGGAGACCCGCCGCTGGGATGACGAAAAAGGAACTTCCTCTGGTATGAGATCGAAAGAAAACGCGCAGGATTACCGCTATTTCCCGGACCCAGATCTTTTGCCCATGCATATCGACGATGAATGGATAGCGCGCGTGCAAAAAAGTTTGCCGGAGCTTGCCTATCAAAAACGCGAACGCTATATGCGTGATTATAAAATTTCAGCGGACGAAGCAAGCGTGCTTACCTGCCATAAAAATATTTCCAAGCTTTTTGAAACTCTAGCGCAAAAATGCGAGGCAGTAGAAGCCGCTCATTTAATCTCAGGCGAAATTATGCGTCTTATGAACATCGCGAGTGTGCTGCCCGAAGATTTGAATATAGACGCTGACAAACTTGCGGTATTAGTAAATTTTGTAACAAACGGTAAAATTAACCGCGCTTCGTTTAAAGAAACAGTGGAAGCCGTCTTTACAAATAACGCGGAACCGCAAACTTATATTACAGAAAAGGGCTTAATGATGATCAGCGATGACAAAGCGATTAATGAAGCTGTTGATACTGTTATGCGTTTAAATAAGGATTCTGTCGATGACTACCGTGCTGGAAAAGAAAAAGTTTTTGGTTTTTTAATGGGAATGGTAATGAAAGAATTGGGAAAGGGCGGAAACCCTGAGCTTGCGAAAAAAATTCTCTTGGACAAATTAAATATAACTTAATGCGGCCAATGAGCCAAAAAAGCGAGGTGTAGTTTGAAAAGTGTAAAAAAGTCAACTATATGGACAATTTTATTTATTTGTTTAGCCGTTTTTATCGGCTGCGGAGTGCTGTGTTTTTTAAATTTTGATGTTTTTAAAAAGCAGCCCTTTCAACAGACTACTCGTTTTACCGGAACCGCGATGGCGAAGTACGAGAAGGACGGTAATTTGTACGTTATAGACAACGGCTCCTTCCGTCTTGTCTGCATGAAGCCGGATGGCAGCATACTTTATACAATTGTAATTGATAAACTAGATGAATATATCCGCATTGTAGACAGCGTTATAGACGAAGCCGGTAACCTTTATGTGTATGCGATAGAGGCGGAATTTAATTCGCTTCTTACAAAACGGGATATAATCAGGAAATACGATAACCACGGAAATTTTGTAAAAGATATTTTACAGGTAACTTACGATGACGCTTATTCCAACCCAAGACTTTTTTATCAGTTTGGATCATTCGTGTGTGAAAATGGAATAATTACCTTTTCACGCACTCAGCAGAATAGGGTTACGATGTATCAATATGATACCTTTAGGGATGAGATGAAGCAGTACTTTCTTTTGGACGGTATTCACAATTATTCAATCGCTCAGCTTGTTTTAAAAGATTTTAACAATTACGCGTATGTCGGGCGTGACGGAGATATTTATGAAGTAAAAAACGGCGGCGCGCCCCAGCTTCGCGCTTCGTTTAACTGGAGTCTTGATACAGAAAGCGGCATTATACCCTGGCATATTTTTTATGACTCAAATAACAGCTTGGTGTTTTTTGACATGGCATCTAACGCTCTGTTTCGCATAACAGGGAATAATCAAATACAGCCCATTGTTCCCGAAGGATACTTCAGGCCGCTTAAAGAACAGGGAGAAACGCCTTCGCTAAAAGGTTTTGGTTTTTACGATAATATGTTCGCGGGTGTATACGGCGAAGTTGTCTGGCTTTATGACGGCATGAATTTTACGATATACGATGGAGATCTTTTGCTCCCTATGAGTGAAAGGCTGCGTATTTCAATTGTGCATGTATCGCTTGGGCTTGGAATATTCGCGCTCCTTTTGGGGCTTTATATTCTGTTTATAAATATTTTAGATCGTTATGTTTCTCTTTTTATTAAAATGACAGTCGTAATAATTCCCCTGCTTGTTATCGCGTTTATTATAGTTTTCTCGGTAACATTCAATATTATGTCAGAACAGTTAAATGAAAAACTCTTTAGCGAGATGATCTCTATAGCTGTGCTATCCTCAAAAATGATCGATGGGGACGAACTTGATAAAATAAAAACATTAAAAGATTTTCATACTCCCGAATACAGTAAACTTTTAAGACAGGTAAAAGAATTTGTCGGGTTTAACGCAGACCCGTGGAATCAGGCGTATTACGCCGCGATTTATAAGGGCGATAAATTAAAATATGTAGTTGTAATTTCCTGCGAAGAGTATAACTTGTTCCGCCCGGACGAAGAAGTTGACGAAGAGGATTATGAAAAACTTGTTAACGGGCATCCGGTTGTAGATACTTCAGATTTATTTAACGGCACATGGACTTTCGCGAATACGCTCATTTACAACAGTAAGGGAGATGTCGCGGGAATGTTTGAAGTTGGGCTTGATATGACAAGCTATCAGATCAATAACGCGAAATTAAAAAATCAGGTTGCGCTTGTTACCGCGTCTATTTGTGTAATTATTCTCTTGGCGCTCGGCATAATGGTTTCTATTGTTGTAAGACAATTATCTTCTGTTGCAAGCGTACTTCATGCTATATCCGAAGGTAACCGGAACGAGCGCGTGCGTTACAAAGCGCTTGATGAGCTTGGCAAGGTAGGGCAGGGACTTAACCGCATGGCGGAGGAGCTCCAGCATCAGTTTGATCGCATAACAAAATTAAACGAATCGACAATTCGCTTTGTGCCTGTGCAGTTTATGGAACAGCTTGGCGTTTCTGATATTACAAAGATGAAGCTCGGCGATAACGTGCAGCAGAATATAAGCGTATTATTTTTTGACATAAGATATTTTTCCATTAACTCGGAAATGATGACAGCCCGCGAAAACTTTATGTTCATTAATAAAATACTGGGTATCGCGGGCCCCATTATCCGCAAACACTCAGGCTTTGTTGACAAGTTTATTGGCGATGCCGCGATGGCGCTTTTTGCTAACGGCATTGACGCGGTGCGGGCGGGCATTGAGCTGTACCGTAGGCTTGTAATTGATAAAAAATCCAGGGTGGAAATAGGCGTTGATGTAATTAATATCGGTATTGGAATTCACACAGGAAATGTTATGATGGGTATAGTCGGCGAGAATGAACGGCTTTCCAGCACCGTAATTTCCGAGAATGTAAACCTCGCGTCTCGCGTTGAAGGTCTTTCCAAACAGACTGGCTCTGGCTTGCTTATTACGCGCGATACAATGAATCAGCTTTCCGGGAAAGAGAGCGAATTTTCGTACCGGTTTATAGGTATGGTAAAGGCGGCGGGCGTGAACGAAGTAGTAGGTTTATTTGATATGCTGGACGCTCTTACTCCAAAAGAAAAGAAACTCCGTCTCGCTACAAAAAAAGTTTTCGAATCGGGAGTAAGAAAATATCACATGAAGGATTACATAACGGCCGCTCAAAGATTCGAAAAGGTAGTTGTCGCGGATCCTAAAGATATTTGCGCAATGCATCATCTGGAAGAAGCAAGAAGGCATTTAGTGGATCCGTCCATGCCGAGTATATTTACCTTCGATAAAAAATAGGAGCTAAAAAAATGAATCAGTACAGAACACACAACTGCGGAGCATTAAGGGAAGAACACATAGGGCAGAAGGTTGTGCTGTCGGGTTGGACAGATACGATCCGCGACCACGGCGGAGTAACATTTATAGATCTTCGCGACCAGTACGGCATTACGCAGATTGTTTTGCATAGTCAATTTGAAGGAAATAAAGAAAGTGTCATTACCGTTACGGGAAATGTAAAAAGGCGCGATGCCGAGACTATCAACGCGAAAATTGAGACCGGAACTGTAGAAGTACACGCCGAAAAAATTGATGTAATAAGCAGGGCGGAGTATTCGCTGCCTTTTGAAATTTCTGAATCTAAAAAAACGCGCGAAGAAGTGCGACTCTGCCACAGATTTTTGGATCTAAGAAACCCCGATGTTAAAAAAAATATTTTATTCCGCTCAAAGGTGATTAGTTATATCCGCGCTAAAATGGATGAATTGGGCTTTACAGAAATTCAGACGCCAATTTTGACTTCATCATCGCCTGAGGGCGCGCGCGATTACCTTGTACCAAGCCGTAAACACCACGGAAAATTTTACGCTCTTCCGCAGGCGCCGCAGATTTTTAAACAGCTTTTAATGGTTTCCGGTTTTGATAAATATTTCCAAATCGCGCCGTGTTTCCGCGACGAGGACGCGCGCGCCGACCGTTCACCCGGAGAGTTTTATCAGCTTGACTTTGAAATGTCCTTCGCGGGGCAGGAGGATGTTTTTGATGTAGCGGAAAATGTTTTATACGGTGTGTTTCAGTCTTTTTCCGCTAAACCTGTAAGCGAGGTTCCTTTTAAAAGAATCACCTACGCTGAATCGATGCTAAAATACGGCACCGATAAGCCCGATTTACGAAACCCCATTTTGATACACGATATGACGCGATTTTTTGCCGATGTAGATTTCGCGCCATTTAAAAATATCCCTGTCCGCGGCATTGTCGCTCCGGGCGCGGCGAAACAGTCAAAATCATTCTTTGAAAGAATGTTAGCCTTCGCTTTGGAAATTGGCATGAAGGGCTTGGGTTATATTTCTGTTATGGAAGACGGCAGCTTAAAAGGACCAATTGTTAAATTTTTAAGCGAGGAAAAACAAGCCGCGCTTAAAAATGAAAGACAGCTTAAAGAAAACGACGTGATTTTCTTTATCGCGGATGATTCTAAAACAGTTGATGGTCTTGCGGGAAAAATAAGAACGGAGCTTGGCAGCCAATTAAAATTAATCAAAGATAGTTTTGAAATGTGCTTTATAGTAGATTTTCCAATGTACGGCGAGAGTGAGGAGAATCCCGGAGCGATCGAATTTACGCATAACCCGTTTTCCATGCCGCAGGGCGGGCTTGAGGCTCTTAATACAAAAAATCCTCTGGACATTCTCGCGTGGCAGTACGACATTGTGTGTAACGGCGTGGAATTGTCGTCAGGCGCTGTGCGAAATCACCTGCCCGAAGTTATGACCAAGGCTTTTGAAATAGCGGGCTATACGCAAGACGATATAGAAAAAAAATTCCCCGCCTTGTGGAACGCGTTTCATTACGGCGCGCCTCCTCACGCGGGAATGGCTCCCGGCATCGATAGAATACTTATGCTTTTAACAGAAGAAGAAAATATCCGCGAGGTAATCGCCTTCCCAATGAACAGCAGCGCGCAGGATCTTTTAATGAACGCGCCTTGCGAAGTTACGGAACAGCAGCTTAGAGAAGTGCATATAAAAGTCCGCCAGAGGAATTAACTTTTTATGGATTACGAAAAGTTGATGAATAAAAAAAACTCAAAGGGGAAGGACGCTGTAGATCTGTTAAATGAAGCGACCGAATTAATGGACAACGATGATTTTAGAGGCGCTATAGATTTATTATCTGAAGCTGTCAATTTGTGCGGACATCCGCGTCTCTATTTCAATTTAGGTTATTGTTATTATCAATTAAAAGATTTTAAAGACGCGGTAGAAGATTTTGAGAACAGTCTTGCGAATGACAGAGGAAACGATCTTCTAAAGCATGAAAGACAAAGATTATTTTTATACTTGGGAATTATTTACGAGAAAAACAAAGATAATGACAAGGCGATAGAAGCGTATAAAAATTCCGCTGACTGGGGTTACGAAGGCGCGTTAGCGAAACTCGAAAACCTCGGCGTTACTTATGTGCCGGAAGAGCCAAGCCTTGAGTCTTACAAACCTGAAGCCTCGCGGGAAAAACAACAGGAACAAAATGCGCAGCAGAAGCAGCGCGCGCGGCAAAAACTTCGTGAACAAAAAAACAAAAGCGTGCCTAAAGCATCCTCCGCCGCAAAAAATAAAAAGAAAATGTCAGGGCTTGTGCTGCCCACTGTTGTAGGTTTTATAATCGGCGTTATTCTAATTTTAATTGTAAGCAATCTTCCCAAAAATGAAGAAAGAGGTTATGTCGTAAAGAAACCGCCAAAAATAACGGCAACCGTAACATACGATGCCGCTCAGCTTCGCTCCGAGCCATATAATAATTCTCTTATTTTAAAAATTTTGTATAACGGCAATGTTGTAAATGTAACAGGAGAAAAATTAGGCGAATGGACTCCCGTTGAATACGAAGGAATAAGCGGCTGGGTTAGCTCCGATCTTATCGAACTTAAGTAACAAAACGTAAAAGACTCTGATCCAACAAAAATGTTACAGTACTGTCCTGCAAAGGAGGAGGAGTTCTGGGACCTGAGATTATTTCAAAGGGTAAAAGTTTTATTACAAGTTTTGAACCTTCAAAAACAGTGCCGATGCATTTTGCGTTAAAAGTTTTCCATGCAGGTTCATGCTGTTCCTGTAAACTGATTGCGTCATGAGGAATAAATACCTTTGGGTTTGCGGGATCAAATTCAGAGCCGCGTGGAACAATCAAATCGCCTAACGAAGTTGATACTTCTGTTCCTGCCTCGCGTTTTGCCGATATTTTACATGGCAATACATGACCTGCTCCAAAAAAACGCGCCGCGAATTCTGTTTTAGGTGAAAGAATAATTTCCCTAGCGGTGCCGGTCTCTGTAACGCGCCCGTTTGACATAAGAGCAAGGCGATCTCCAAGCATCGCCGCTTCTTCTTGATCATGAGTAACAAATATACACGGCGCGTTGGAACGGGAACGAATCTCAAGAAATTCCCGGCGCATTTCTTTACGAAGAGGCGCGTCAAGGCTTGAAAAGGGTTCGTCAAGCAAGAGCGCTCTTGGGTTACACGCGAGAGAACGCGCAATCGCGACGCGCTGTTTCTCTCCGCCGGAAAGCGTGTGAATGCGCCTGGAAGCGCAGCTCTGCAAGCGGACAAGTTCCAGAGTTGAATCAATTATTTCTTTTTGTTTTTTTATTGGAACTTTTCTTACGCGCAAACCATAAGCGATGTTTCCCGCTACATCAAGGTGCGGAAATAAAGCCAAGTCCTGGAACACTACAGAAATATCGCGCTTCCAGCAGGGGAGAAGATTTAAGTCTTCGCCGTCTATTATCAATTTTCCTTCTTCCATTTCCGCAAGCCCTGCGATAAGGTTGAGCGCGGTAGTCTTGCCTGAACCGGAAGGTCCCACAAGAGCAAGGGTTTCTCCTTCTTCCACAGAGAAATCCAGTGAAACAGAAAAATTTCCGTATGATTTTTTTACTCCGATTACTTCAAGAGCCATATTGTGTACTCACGTTTTTGCCGTGCCTCCATTCAGATAATAAAAGTCCGGCCGCGCAGCCAAGTATAAGAAGCGTTCCCGCGGCGCAGGCGTTACCGTAGCGGTAAGCTCCCGCGGCTCTGTAAATATAAAGCGGCAGAGTTTCAAAGCCATCTATACCAAGCATCATTACTGCGTTGAGTTCTCCAAGACTTAACGCCGCGGCAAAGCCCCATGCCGAACGAAGATGGCTGGCGGAAAGCGGCAGAACTGTTGTGAGCAATCCGCGGATTGGATTTGCGCCGGACACAAGCGCCGCGTTTAAAATATTCGCGGGCAGTGTTCTAAAACCTTCCGATATAAAATTGAAAGCAAATGGCAGCGCGATTAAAGCATGAAGCAAAACAAGTTTAAACGGAAACACTGTAAAAGCGCTGTGCCTGTTTCCATAAACAATGAGCCACCCTAAGCCTAAGATTATACCGGAAGAAATTATTGGCGCGGCTGCGCAGAAACGAACAATGTTTGTCATTATGCTGTTTCCCTTGCCGCGGTCTTCCAATAATTTTACGGAACTTGCGCCAAAGAATGCGAGAATGCAGGCAAAAGTCGCGGAGAACGAAGCCAGAACAAGGGATCGGATAAAAGCTGGAAGGCATGTATCACCTAACGCAAGCCACCATCGTATGGTAAAAACCTGCGAAGCCGAGCGCGAGGGCTGGTAAAGCAGCGATTCTTGCAGCACAGAACCAATGGGTCCGAAAATAAAAACAGCGGCAAACAGCATGTAAGCTATCATTAGTATACGCGGTAATAAATGTTTTTCCTTTTTTTCGATGATACGCTCATGAACATCTGTTCTTGTTTCTCTGAATTTTTTTCCTAATAAAACATAGACAAGAAAAACAGAAACCGCAATTATAGTTTCGGCAAGAGCCAGCGCTCCCGCGTTAGGATAATTTAAAAAGACTTTTGCGTGACGGTATATTTCCACCGGCAATGTTGTTGACGCAGGGCCTCCGCCCAAAACCAGCACAACGGCGAAACTTGTAAAACTGTAAAGAAAAACAAGAAGAGCAGCCGACATAATAGCCGGAAAAGTGAGCGGCAGGATCACTGTAAAAAATCTTGTAAAGGGAGACGCTCCCATAACGGCTGCCGCTGGATCATAAGCTCTTCTTGCTCTGTCCAGCCCGTCACCTGCAAGCCGAATCACAAGCGGGAAATTTAAAAAACCATGCGCTAAGATAATCGCTTGCGGTTTATAAAGAATCCGCAAAGGGCTTTCGCCTGTAAGAGAAAAAATAATACGATTAACCCAGCCCCAGTTGCCAAAAAAAAGAACGAACCCCAGTACAGTCAGAATGGAAGGCATGGCAAAAGGAATTGCGGTAAAGGTTCGCAAAAGGGGAGTGAGCCGCGAGCGGTTTGCGCCGATAAACCATGCGCCGGGAAGCCCGATAGCAAGGGAAACAAGGACGCTGAAAAAAGCCTGCTGCAATGTAAAGCCCGTTATGTGCAATATAGCGGAGTTATCCCAAACTGTTACATTTCCCCGGAATGCGTTTAAAAAACTTGCGCCGTACGGAATTATAAAACAAGACACAACTGCCGCTAAGGGCGGCAGAGCCAGGAGCCATTCCGGCTTGCGCATTGTCATTACCGTATCATCAGCGCTGCCCATTCATTAAGTTCAGCCTCAGTTACAGGGCTGTTCATAATGGGCTTATCACTTTTTGGAGTAATTCTGAATGACTCAGGTAAAGGAATATCGATAACCGGGAACATCCAGTTTGTAAGCGGAATGATGTTCTGAAAATCGGGACTGATCATAAAATCCAAAAAGATTTTCGCGTTTTTCTTGTTATCGGCATTTTTTAATAACGCCGCCGCTTCAATCTGCATTGAGTGTCCGTCAGAAAAAATCGCAGCCTTGTAACGCTCCGTTTCCTCGTATTCAAGATGATAGCCGGGGCTTGTAGTATATGAAAGAACCATGGGAGCTTCGCCCCGAGTAAATAATCCGTATGCGGAACTCCAGCCCTCGGTAATTGTCAGAATGGATGGCTGAAGCCGCCGCCAATAATTCTGCCAGTCGTTTTTGTAAACTTCTTTAACCCAGCCGAAAAACCCAAGACCGGGTGATGATGTGCGCGGATCAATAAGAATTATACTCTTTGCGAATCTGGGATTGGTAAGATCGTTTAGGCTTTCAGGAGGATTAGTAACAACTTCGGAATCATACACAATGGCAAAGAAACTATAGTCCATTGGAATTAGGAAAAAATCAGAATCCAGAATTAGTTCAGGAAGAATTTTTTCCGCGCCTGCAGGTTTGTAAGGTTCAAGAAGTTTAGATTCTGTTACACGATCCGCAAGGTTTTGATCGAGCCCCAGTATGATATCGGCTTT
>Ga0209755_10005368_pt1 | contig 14612 bp, 14 predicted proteins | sample TergutCo191P1_FD_187301 | JGI IMG/M metagenome (GOLD analysis project Ga0209755, IMG submission 187301) | Cornitermes sp. P1 segment gut microbial communities from Petit-Saut dam, French Guiana - Co191P1 (SPAdes) (version 2) | ecosystem: Host-associated > Arthropoda: Insects > Digestive system... | reverse complement strand
ACAGGTCATGTTGCGTTCAAGTTCAACGATACTGCCCAAAAAGCAGCCGTCAACATCGGACCACTCGATGATGTATGTGTACGGCAAATTCAGGTAATAGTCCAAATGCTTCTTAGCCATTTTTGTACCCTTCATTTTTTAGTGCCCCCTGTAATTTTTCCACCATGTACGCTTTCAACGGGTTTTGGGTAATAACAACGGTGACCGACGGTCGGTTTGGTTTCCTGAAAGTGAGGTGCGAGCCTCCGCTTGGAGATGCGCGAAAATCAAGCATTTCAAGAACTTTCACGGCTTCATCGGGGGTTATGTCCGATTTGCCGTTGAGTATTTTTTGTATCAGCTTTTCGCGTCTACCCATGATACTATGATAGCATTTATGCTATCATTTTGCAAGTCCCTCTGGCTGGCTGGATCCTTTAGATTCGGCCTTGACTTTAGCCTGATAATAATCATATATCTGCTTGAGGGAATCGGAGACGGCCTGCACTACTTCGTCGTTGTACTTGGAAAGCAGGGCGGAAATGGAAGGGGACGGGGCATCGGCGGGTTTGAACAGCTCGAAGGGCTCGATGTTCAGAACGGAGGCGAATTTCACCATGCTCGCGGGGGAAATCCACCTTTTTCCGTTTTCGATGTCGCTCAAGAAATTTATCGAAATACCTATCTTTTCGGCCAGCTCGGCCTGTGTCCATTTTCGGTAATCCCTGTACCGCCTGATGTTTGTTCGGACTGTATCTCTCAGTTGGGTTTCCGTCATTTATCCACCTTGTAGAGAAATTCCTATTATATTTGTGGCGTGACTGGCTTGGCAAACAACTAGTTGCGTGATATGATATTCTCAAATTGCGTGATATTGATGAATAATGCGCCAGACTTGGTTTCATTTGCAATTGAACGAGGATTCGACCAATGAGGTGAGATGAGAAAGACACTGCTTGCCGCCGTGCTTCTTGCATGGTGCGCCGTTTTCGCGTTCTCGCAGACGGATTTTCGGGCAAGGCCCAGACTTGGGATTCTGCCCTTTACCGGCGGCGCGGGCGGGGACGGCGAGACAATCGCGACCCTGTTTTCGTTCCAGCCGGAAATACTGAACGCCTTCACCGTGGTTCCGCGCACCGCCGCCGTCAACGCCGTGCTTGCGGAGCAGGGTTTCCAGCTTATCGGCTACACCGACTCGGACACCATAGCCGGCATAGGCCGTATGCTTGGGGCCGACTATGTTATCTCTGGCAACATACGCAGGTTGGGTAACAGGAATCTTGTTATCGCGACCATCGTCAACGTCGAAACCTTTGAACAGGTTGCGGGGTATTACCGCACGTATCGCAACATCGGCGAGGTGCGGGGCTTTCTGCCTTCGATGTCACGGAGTCTGGTCGCCGCCACTTTGGGCAGGAATACGGCGCGGCTTCCGAGTCTGGCAATCGCCCCCTTTGGCGAAGGGATAGACGCGCATGATGCGGAAACGTTGACACAAATTCTTGCGATAGAAATTCTAAACACCGGCAACTATGTCGTGTTGCCCCGAAGTTCGGCGATGCAGGCGGCGTTACGGGAACACGACTTTCAGATGCGAGGCTACACCGCGGACGAGGAGGCGGCGTCGTTGGGGCGGGCGATCAACGCCGACTTTGTGCTTTCCGCCGCAGTGCAGAGGCTTGGCGACATAAACCTGTTTACGGCACAGGTGCTGCACGTCGAGGACGGAAGGCTGCTTGCCGGGGCTTCAAGGGATTACAGGGTCATTGCCGACGGCATAGACTTGATGGCGGAGATTGCAATTCTGCTGACAGACCCCGCCGGCGCGGAGGGGCGGATTGCCACGCTTCACCGGCGGCGTTCCAGGGCCGCGCTGTTCGGGGATCCGTCAAGGTTTTGGAGCGTGGGCGTTTCCGCCGGCACTTCGTTTGCCGAACCTTGGATGACGGGTACGCTGTGGGCAACCCTTGCGCCGCTTCGCCATTCGTTTGTTAGGGTTGGTTGCGAGATTGGTTTTATCAGTGGCATGGAGGGAGTGGGCTATCTGTCGATATATCCGTTTGGTCACTTCGCCTTTTTCCTGCCTTTTGACGTTCTTCCCGTTCCCTTTGCGAGTGGCGGCTGGCATATAGGCACTGGGGGCGGTTTTCTTATGGCGGAATACCGCTTCGATGATTTTACCGTTCGCAGGAGAATTCTTGCCATGGATTTTGTCACGGGTTTTAACATAGGAAACGTGTTTGACGTTTCCTATACACTACGGACTAATTTTTCGTCGGTCAATCACAGGGTTTCGGCTGGGTTTACATATCGTTTTCAAACAAGGAGCAGGTAAATGAAAAACAGGTGTCGGTTGTTGCTGCGAAATTGCGTGGGCGTTTTTGTCGTTGTCGCCTTGACAACGTTCTTTGCTGGATGCGATGTTGACGGCGGATCTATGGACTGGCCTTCGTTCACCGTTGTCTATCATCCAAATGGCGGCGTGGGATACATGGAAGACTCCGTTCACAGACATGGTTCCACGCAGGATCTGAGTGCAAACTCATTTGTCAGGGAAGGCCATAGCTTTGCGGGTTGGGCAAGGTCGCCAAATGGTACGGTGGAATTTACCGATCGCCAAAGTGTGTCGAACCTGATCACGGCGGATGGGGTAGTTGTAACGCTGTACGCCATATGGAGGGCGCATACTTTCACGATAATTTTCAATGCAAACAGTGGTCACGGAAACATGGCTCCTTCGATCCTTACCTATGGTGATTCTCTAGCCCTCAACAGTTTCACCCATGAATCTGAAACTTTCCTTGGCTGGGCACTGTCTTCGGATGGCCATGTGGAATTTCGTGACGGGGAGAATGTAAGAAATTTGAACATAGCAGATGGAGGCGAAATAATGCTGTTCGCCAGATGGGGCAGCGGTATTTTCACGCTTACCTTTAATGTTAACGGTGGTAGCGGACTTGCGCCCGTTCCGCAGATGATAGCGGCTGGTGACAGCATGATACTTCCTAGTGGTGTTGGGCTTTCAAAAGCCGAACATACTTTCGGTGGGTGGAATACCAGAAACGATGGCATGGGTTTTAGCATTGGTGCGGGTGCCACATATACGCCTTATCGCAATGTTACCATGTATGCTAAATGGAATCCCGATAGTTTCACCGTTGTTTTCAACATCAATGGCGGAAGCGGGACTGTGCCTATTCCACGGAGGGTAACGCCTGGCTCAAGCATAACGATTCCAGACGGGGGCGGGTTTTCAAAGGGTGGGCATACCTTCGGCGGGTGGAATACCAGAAATGACGGCACGGGAACCAGCCTTGGTGCCGGCGTTACATATACACCGACCAGGAGCCTTACGCTTTACGCCATCTGGAGCTTTAACGGCATTATTGTCCCCATCGATACGCTTGCCGCTCAATTTCTGTGGTTACAATCCTATGCTCAAAGCGGTGGGCATTATCTTATTGAGGTTGTTGCGGATGAGAGTATCGCCCCTCAAGTATTGTCTTTTTATCGAAGGGGTAATATCACCATAATTCTGCGGAGTTTCGGCGAGCAAAGAACCATCGGCCTTTCTGTTGACGGAGGGATTTTTACGGTGGATTTCGGTGTCACGCTGGTGCTGGACGGGAACATTACTTTGCAAGGCAGGGCCAGAAATACCCATTCTTTAGTACGAATAAACAGCGGGGGCACATTGGTTATGAACACAGGAGCAAGAATCATTGGCAATAATAGCCCAGCTGGTCCCAATGGCAATGGTGCCGGAGTAAGAGTTGAGGGGACACTTATCATGAACGACGGGGAAATTTCCGGAAATACCGTAAGGCCTGCGGGAGGGTTCGTCGTTGGGGGTGGAGGAGTGTCTGTCGGTGGCGAAGGGAGATTCGATATGCATGACGGAACAATCTCTGGTAACACTGCCAATAGTCAGGGCGGTGGCGTAAGTATTGCGAGGGGAGGAACCTTCCGCATGGGTGGCGGGGTCATATACGGGAGGGATGCGTCACCGTGGCTTAGAAACACCGCCGCTTGGGGTGCGGCATTGATCCACGACGGTCGAGTCCAGCGTGGTATATTCAGCAACGGCACTTTTACCTCAACAGGTAATTTACCCAGGACTAATAACTACACGATACGTGTGGCAGACGGTGTTTTGCAGTAGTGCATGGGTAAAGTCCAAGGTTTGGGCGGGTAATATTTAAAGGAGGAAACACATGGCCAAAAGTCATGCTTTCAATTTCGACGGTGGAGATGAGCTTAACAAAATGTCGGCTACCTGGTTTGTGTCGTATTTGTTTTATCAGCGAGTTGATAAGTCCCACAGAAATTGGGAGTGCATATCAACTCGTGCATCCCGTGCCAGCGTATTTGGCAGAACGGCACATTATCACGAAGATTGGTTGCGAAAAGTGCTTTGCATGAATGACAGTAAATTGAACATCAATGCAATCGGTCTTAAGGCTGCGGAGATAAAGGGCATGGCAAAAAAAATATTGGAGCATGGTCTGTAGCGTTGAAAATGTTTGTCATAAAAATGTTGGTGGTGGGTGCATGTTGGCTTTGGAGAGGAGGCTATGTATTTTTTGCATAGCCAACTCTCAAGATCTATTCTTGCCAACTGCTTGGCTTATCAATTATTTCCCGCAGTTCCTCGGTGCAACAGGAAATAAAAAAGGAAAGCCCCGAAATCGATTCCCCCCGAAGGCTCATTTTGTCGTGTACCACCCTGTAAAACGAGAAGAAGTCGTCCAAGGCCGCAAGTTTGTACATAACCTTGCTAACTTTGTCTTTTGACTCGTTGTCCATGTGAGCGGGAAATTCCGTTTCGGTGAGCGTTGTTTGCGATGCCATGTGGCACCTCCTATAAGTTTGGTATTTCGGCACAAAAAAGCCGAAACTGTTACCACGCCTTATAGAGCGCCCGGGCCTCACGGCTACCGGACAGTTTCGGCTATTATCAATAACCAGATGCCGTTCAATACAGTTTTGATCGCGGAGGATCAAAGTATGAGACAGGCACAAAAAAATCCGCTGTTGTGATGGTGCGGGGCCACTATAAGTTTGGTACCTGCATTATCGACATAAGACGGTGGCTTTGTCAATGCATGGGTAGGGCGACGGCATTTAAGTTTCCAGGGGGATTTAAGGCGGATCCCCGAAACTACCCAGTGGCGATTCCCAATCCAAGAAACCCCAGCCGAGGCCCCTATGGAACACCGTTTCACTAAACGCACACCCTGGAAAGGGGGAGGGGCCCGTCAGCATAAGGCGGCAGAACTAGTCCAGGGTTATCAGGATCACCGGAAGCCTTGCCTTGGGGGCGACGGCGCAGGGTGTCGAGCAGAGGATCACGACAAACGCATGAACAGGAAAAGTTCTATGGATTGACACTTTACCCACAAAATTCCAGCCATTTTGCGTGTCCACTGTAGTGAGCAAATGTGATTTACGTGTCTGTAGTAGCAATTCAGCATGATTTCGCTGCTGAGGTGAAGTTATGTTGGCATCGAAATGACATGAGGTAGGCATTAAAATGCATCACCAGGTATTCATGCGTTTGTCGTGAGCAGAGGATTCGCAAGGTCATGGACACGGAATTCATCCTTCCCGAAGGCATGTCTATAAGCTACGAGGGGCAGGCTGGGGAGATCAGCGAGACCATGCAAACGTTTCTTGTCATAATTATTCTCGCGGTTATTCTGGTCTTCGGCACGATGGCCGGTGTTTACGAATCCTTCAAGACACCGTTCATCAACCTGTTCGCCATTCCGCTCGTGCTAATCGGCATAGTCGCGATTCATTTTGCCACGGGTCAGGCGATAAGCATGTTCACGATGATAGGGCTGGTAATGCTTGTCGGAATCGTTACAAACAACGGCATCATTCTTGTTGACTACACAAACCTGCTTGTTGGCCGTGGAATGCCGGTAAGGCAGGCCTGCCTTGAGGCCGGGAAAGCCCGCCTGCGCCCTGTGCTGATGACGGCGCTTACGACGATCCTTGGGCTTGTACCCATGGCCTTTTTCCCGGGCAATTCCGCCGGGTTTATCCAACCCATCGGCCTTACGGTAATCGGCGGGCTGGTGTCATCGACCTTTATCACCCTGTTCTTTATCCCGGTTCTCTATTCGCTACTCAACGAGCGTAGGGTGAAAAATACTGAAACAAATCTTGGGAAGGGGCTGGCATGAAACGCATTGAGCTTATCGCGAACCGTTCGGTGGAAACCGAGATAATCGAGGCTTTGGAAGGGGCTATCGAGGATTTCCATTACACATTGTTACCGCAGATACACGGCAAGGGGAAAACTAGGTACCGGCTGGGAACCGCCACATGGCCGGAGCTTAATTTTTTCCTTATGTCCGGGAACTGCGCCCAGAACATATCCCCGTCCCCTTCAATCGTGCAGCGGTAAACCACTCCATTTTCCTTGAGTATCTTCATAAATGGCGAATTTGATGATGGACTGGGCGGCATTATGCCGATAATTGAATAAAGATATGGGGGGTAATACACCTTGAAACTGCCGTACATACGCACGCGCCTTGGTGCGTACATGCTTTGCTTGCTGTTCGTCCTTTCGGGGGGGATTGGACGGCTTGAGGCCCAGAATGCCGCGAGGGCGGCGATGCTTTACCAGCAGGCGAGGATCTTCATGGCGGCCGAGGACTGGTATTCCGCCTCGGAAATCCTAAAGGAAAGCCTTAGGGCCAATCCGGCCCATGCCGAGGGGACTTTTGCACTTGCCGAATGTTACTACGAGCTTGGCGAGTTCGACGAGGCCCTTTACTGGGTTCGCAGGGCCAGGGCTTTGTCCCGGGGCAACATGGCCGTGGCCAACCTCGAGGCCGTCACCCTGATCGCCCTTGGCAGGCTTGATGCCGCCTCTGCCGTCGTTTCCGAGATACTTGCCCGCGAGCCAAACAACCGTGAGGCCCTGTTCACGGCAGGCGAGCTTGATATTGCCCGTGGTAGGCCTGCGGAGGCCCTGGCCCGTTACAGGGGCGCCCTGGGCCGCTTCCCGGACGACAGGCGGCTTCTGATCTCGCTTGCCCTGGTTTCCGGCTCCATGGGCGACACCGATGCGGCACTTTCGTTCATAAACCGTGCGCTTACCAGGCACCCCGACGATCACCGGGTGTTTTTCTATGCGGCCTACATACACGCCCAGGTGGGCCGCCTGCCCCAGGCCATAAACTATTCCGAGATGGCCCTTCGGCACAGGCCAGGCTACGCCCCTGCCCGCAGCCTTCTGGGGAACCTGCGCTTCCTTCACGGCCAGTTTACCGAGGCCGCCCGCCTGGCGAACGAGGCGATTGCGGCGAACCGTGACGACATGGGGGCCTGGTACCTAAGGGGCCTTTCCTATATGCGCCTTGGCAGAAACGCCGAGGCAATCACCGTGCTTGGCAACGCCCTTGCCATCGATCCCAACAACGAATTTATCCGCTTCGCCCTGGACGAGGCGCTTATTTCCTCCACCGCACTCGAGGATCCCAGACGGGCGCGCTGGGCCTCGTGGTACTTTGGCCGTGCCCGTGATTTCCGTTCACGCAACCTAATGAACCAGGCCCTCTTCGAATACAGGCGTGGCCTGCGGCTGAACCCCTTCGCCCGGGAGCGCCGTGGGTACGCCGAGCTTTTGCGGCTGCAGGGTTATCCTGCCCGTTTCGTCGATGAGCTTCGCTTCATGCAGCATCTTGGCATGGATGACCGTGGCATAAACGATGCGCTGGAAGCCTACAATATGCTGCTTGTCGGGGCGCTTTTCCAGCGCTGGCAGGTAAACCCGATAGAGCTTGACGGCAGGCACTGGAACGTCGCCGTGTTCACCATGGAGGGGCAGTCAACCTCCAGGCACGTCGATGCAGGGGCCATAGCCGCCGGGCTGGTAAGGGAAATCCTGGTGCACGACCGTGCCATCATCCCGATGGATCTGGAACTGCGGCAGCCATCGTTTGCCCAGGCTTTCAGGACGGCGAGGGAGGCCGGCGCCGACTATTTCATGGTAGTTTCCGCCTCGGAAAACGAGAGGGACATTTCGCTTAGGGCCGAGCTTTTCGTCGGAAGAACCGGCGCCTCGGCCGGGATGTTCAATACCCACCGTACCGGCGTTGACCGCCTGCGCAACGCCTCCCGTGGCATAGTCGATCAGCTTGGTGCCTCGCTTCCCTTCCGTGCGCAGCTTGTCCAAAGGCGGCAGTCCGACGGCCTTATCGACCGTGGAAGGGCCGACGGTGTAAGGGTCGGCGACGTGTTCAGCGTCGTCCAGCGTGGGAGATCCCAGGTTTCCAGCCAGGGCATCGGCCTGATTTACGCCGCCGACTACCTTGTAGGCACGATAACCATCGACAGGGTTGACGAGGAGCTTGCCTCCGGGACGCTTGTCCGCAACGGCTTCTTCGACCGCATCGAGGCAGGGGACGAGATTATCTTCCAGCCATCGGGCGGCCTGAGGGTTCCGCCGGAGATGGCGGCGAACCCGGAACTGCGGGCCTTGCTGCGGACGCTACGGTGATTGGGGGTGGCCAATGCCCCCTGTCAAAGCCGCAATCCGTTCGTTGCTCCTTTTAATCCTGCGGGACAGGTTCTCGATAATGGAACGATCCAGATTGGGGTCGTTGCCAATGATTGCGTCAAAAAGATGGGCTGGCAGTGCAAGCGCGGAAACATCGGTCTTTGCCATGATTGTGGCGGTGCGGCTCTCCGAAAGCAGGTAGCTCATTTCGCCAAGGAAAGAGCCCTGCTTTAGGGTTCCAACGGAGCTCCCAGTTCCGCCGGGACTGTCCGGCATATGCGGTGAGGGTATGAGCACCTCGACTTCGCCTTCAAGCAGAAAGTAAACCTCGGTTCCCTCGTCCCCCTTCGACAGAAGGGTTTCGCCCTCCCGGTAAAACCGGTAATATTTTTTGAGTTTCCCGTCCACGGAGGAAAACAGCTTTCGTATCGCTTTGGGTTCCGGGGGCTGGTCATTTCCCGTCGCCCCGGTTCTGCTCTCCCTAAGCCTTAAAAAAAGAAGCGCCTCGAAGGAATTTGTCACGGCGGCAAACTGTGCCCCCAAAAAGAAAAACAGGAAGAAAAAATACACGTTTACCAGCAGGATGACAAGATCCGCCAAAGTCCCGTAGAGGAAATTGTACCTGGGCTGTCTTAGCAATACCTCCAACAAGATGGCTGCGGCACCGTAGGCGGCCACGCAGAAAATGCTACCCCAAAGCGCGGGAAGCTTGGAAGGGGAATTCGCCGGAATCAGGCGGTACACAAGGTATAACAGGGAAGCCAATGCGACAAACTGGAAAGCCCAATGGTCGAACAGGTATGCAAGAAAAAACATGAACCTGGTGTCCGGGAAAAAACCGGCGGCATCGTAAAGACGCAGTGCGGTTCTGGATCCCAGTATCATTGCCAGCATAATAAGCAGTATCATGAATTCGATGCCCAGCGTTACCAAGTTATCCTGTACCGGGTTCCGTTTTTTGGTTCCGGTAAAAACAATTTTAAGCCCACGGTGCAGGGAAACGGCAAAAATCCTGCCAGCCCATAGGATGCTTACAATGGAAACAAAAGCCGGAATGCCTGGCGGCGTGGCAATCAGGAAGTCAAGGGCTGGCCAGTATTCGTCGAAGGCAATGTCCAGAAAGGGGATGTTCTGCAACAGGGCTACGGCTGCCTCCGGCGCGGCCTGGAAGGCACGAATCAGGAAAAACGATGCTACCAATAACATTGGCGCCACGGAAAGCAGGAAGCCGTAAGCGCCGGCCGCGGCATGGTTCGCCAGGCCGTTTCCGTTAAAAAACTGCATGGTGATAAACATCTGCTGCGCAAAGGTTTTGGCGGCTGCCTTGATTTTCTTCAGCAACGATTCCCCCTTGTGTTTCGATCGCTGGTTTGCATAATACCCGTTTTCAGGCGGCCTGAAAAGTCTTGATATGTCCAGGCATGATGGCTTTTAACGCAAAATTAACGGGGATTTGTTGCTCCCCTAACATTGGCGCCGTAAAACATACCCATAGGTATTGCGGTCAAGATCGCTGGAATGCTTTACAGATTTGCCCTGTATGTCTATACTTGGAAAAACTGTGGATGAAAGAGGGGATGACATGAATACACGAATGGCACTATTGGAAGAGCTTAACCGGTTAAGGCACGACATTCTCGCGATGGCTACGCGGGTGGAAGAGGATCTTGGCAAGGCCCTGACGGCCCTCCGCACCAACGATACCGAACTTGCGAAGGAGGTCAAGGCCGGCGATGCCGTGGTCAACGCCCTGCAGCTTAAGATCGAGGACGAGGCGGCCATCGTGCTTGCCACCCAGCAGCCGGTGGCCAGGGATTTACGGGAACTTGTCACGATTTTTAAACTGACGGGCAACCTTGAGCGGGCGGGGGATCACGCCGTGCATTTGGCGAAGGCCGCCCTCAAGCTTGCCGGCGAACCCCCCTTCCGTTCGATGGAACGCCTGGAACGCATGGCGGAGGTTGGGCAGGAGATGATCCGCGCGGCAATCTCGGCCTTTCTTTCGCAGGATGCGGATGCGGCAAGGAAGGCCGCCGCGCTTGACGACGCAATCGACGGGGAACACAAGGCCCTTATAGAAGAGGTGCTCGATCTTGTGAAGGAGCATCCCAAGCTTGTCAAAAAGGCGCACCGGCTTATCAATACCTCGGGCCACCTGGAAAGGCTGGGGGACCATATCACCAACATCTGCGAGGGAATTATCTACATGGTCGAAGGCCACCATGAGGAACTGAATGAGTAGCGAAACCATGGCCTTTGGCAATGGGCCTCGGGCGACGGTGCTTATCATAGAAGACGATTCTGAAATCCAGGAACTGCTTGCGGTCTCGATGTCCAGGGAAAACTGGAAACTGGTGCAGGCGAAAAGCGGCGAGGAGGGGCTTGACTACCTAATGAAAAGCCGACCCGACTGCATTCTCCTGGACATAATGCTGCCCGGCATAGACGGGTTCAGGCTCATCAAAAAAATAAGGGAGCTGGAAAACTGCCAGGGCGTGCCTATCATCATGACAACCGCCAGGGGCGAGGAGTCCGACATAATAACCGGGCTGGAACTTGGGGCGGACGACTACGTCGTGAAGCCCTACAGCCCCAAGGTGCTTATCGCCAGGGTTCGGGCTGGCTTGAGGCGGCAGGAGGAGGCAGGCGTTTTGACGGAAGCGCTTGCCCCCAAGGAAGCCTCTGGCGAGGCGGGGGCGGAACGGAAAGGCAAGGTTTGGCAGCAGGGGAAAATACGGCTGGATGCCGACCGCCACGAGGCTTTCTGCGACGAAGCGCCCCTGGATCTCCTCCCCACCGAATTTGCCCTTCTGCGGCATTTCCTTTCCAACCCCGAAATCGTGTTTACCCGTGGCCAGCTTATCGCCGCAATCAAGGGGCCGGACTACCCGGTGACGGATCGGGCCATCGACGTGCAGATACTCGGCCTGCGGAAAAAACTTGGGGACGCGGGCGCAATGGTGGAAACGGTAAGGGGCATAGGCTACCGGTTTAGGACGGCAGGGTGATCACCTATAGGAAGGCTTTTTTTGTCCCGGCCCTTGTCGGCCTTGGGCTTTCCGCCGTTTCCGTGCTTTCGGCCTTTGTCCTTGTGTCGGACACGCTTGTTGCGTTCCTTCTGTGGATTGCCGCCTTCCTTACGATCGCCGCCCTTTCCGTGATATTCCTCTTTCTGCGTTCCCTCTCGTACTCGGTGCGGCAGTTTTCGGGAATCGTTCCGGGGGAAACGCTGGCCGGGGTTGGCTGGGGGATTGGGTCGATCCCGGAAAACGTCCTGCCGGACTTGGAAAAAGCCCTGCGGGAAATGGCAAGGGGGCTTAGGCGCCGTGCCGAGGATGCCGAGGCGGAAGGCCGGCAGTACCTGGCCATACTCAACGGGATGTCCGAGGCGGTTCTGGCGATGGATCGCAGTCTTGTCCTGCGCCTGGCAAACCGCCGCGCCTGTTCCCTTTTTGCCCTTGACGAATGGCAAGGTTCTTCCCTGCTAAAGGCCACCCGTTCCACCGTGCTGGAAAAGGCCGCGCAAAAGGTTCTGGAGGGCGGCAAGCCCGGGGAAACAAAATTCAGGCTGCGGAAACCCCACGGGGGGGACGGCTCGCTTGGCAACGAGGGGCAGCTCTTTCGGGTTTTTGCCGCGCCGCTTGCGGTGCCGGACAAAAGCCAGGAGATAGGGGGGGTGGTCATCGTCATGGAGGACATTACCCGGCTTTCCAGGCTCGAACAGGTACGCAAGGACTTTGTCGCCAACGTTTCCCACGAGATTCGCACCCCGATTCAGGTTGTAAAGGGGTTTTCGGAAACCCTGCTGGACGACCCCTCGCTCGACGAGACGCCCGGGGGGAAGCAGCTCCGCCGCTTTGTCGAGATTATCCGCAGGAACGCCGTGACCATGGAAAACCTTGCCAACGACCTGCTTTCCATCGCCAGCCTGGAAAACAAGGACAGCGCCCTCGGCGAAAGGGAGCTGCAGCCGCTTGCCCCGCTTTTCGCCGAGGCGGTACTTTCGGTGGGCCTTCACGCGGAAAAAAAAGGGACAAGGCTTGCCGTGGACTGCCCCGAGCATCTGGAGGCGGCCGTTCACGGCTCGCTTGTCATACAGGCGCTGATTAACCTTCTGGACAACGCGGTAAAGTACTCGCCGAAAAAATCACGGGTGCAGGCCTCGGCCTACAGGAGGAACGGGAAGATGGTACTGGAAGTGAAGGACGAGGGCATAGGGATTTCCTCCGAGCATATAGGCCGAATCTTCGAAAGGTTTTACCGTGTTGACCGTGCCCACAGCCGCGAATCGGGGGGGACGGGCCTGGGGCTTTCGATTGTCCGCCACATAGCCCTTCTGCACAAGGGAAAGACGGAAGTCGAAAGCCACGCAGGCGAGGGATCGGTGTTTAGAATCGTGTTCCCGGCGCAGCACTAAGCGCCATCACCACCCCCAATCCCCCTCGTCCTCAACGATGTCGAGAAGCTCGATGGTAAAGATCAGCGTCGCAAAGGGTGGGATCACATGCCCCACGCCCTGTGCCCCGTACGCCAGGCTGGAAGGGACGTAGAATCGGTATATGCTTCCTACGTTCATAAGTTGTATGCCTTCGATCCAACCAGGTATCACCATCTCCAGGGGGATTATCTCGGGGAAGCCCCGTATGTGGGAACTGTCGAAGATTGTGCCGTCTATAAGCGTGCCCTCGTAATGGACCAGCACCGTCTCGGCTGCGGTTGGCCTGGGGCCGTCCCCCCGCTCAATCACGATATACTGGAGGCCGCTTTCGGTCTGGGTTATTCCCGGGACGGTGGCGTTTGACGCAAGGAACAGCTCTTCCATTATCCGCAGTTCCTCCGAGCGCCTTTCCATGGCCCGTTCAAAGGCGGCCTGCACGAGTTCCATGGCCTCGTACCGATCCAGCAAAAGCTCTTCCTCGCCCCGTTCCATCGCGGCCATCAAGCCCTCGACGAAGGCGGCGTAGTCGATTTCCAGGCCTGCCTGCCTAAGATCAAGCCCCACGGTCATTCCAAAGGCATAACTTGTCCTGGCCCTGTCCCCGACCATGTCGATGTCGTCCCTGATTCCCCGTGCTTGGGCCTCCAGGCCAACAAAAAGAAGGCAAAGTGCAAGCGCAAACAGTTTCATGGTTTCTGCTCCTTACGAATATTAGTTATCGTGCCCGATGTCGATGATGTCGAGAAGCTCGACTTCGAATATAAGCGTCGAGAAGGGGGGGATCTGCGGCCCCATGCCGTGGGGGCCATAGCCCAAGTCCGAGGGGATAAAAAACCGGTAGGTGCTTCCCGTGCTCATGAGTTGGAGGCCTTCCGTCCAGCCCGGGATAACCCCCTGAAGGGGGAATTCCACCGGCATGCCGTGGAAGTGGGAACTGTCGAAGATTGTGCCGTCGATGAGCGTCCCCTCGTAGTGCACCCGCACCGTGTCGAAGGCAGTGGGCCTTGGGCCGCCGCCTTCGACGATTACCTCGTACTGAAGCCCGCTTGCGGTAACGCTTACTCCCGGTCTTTGCGCGTTCTCCGCAAGGAAGTCGATTTCCCGCTGCCTGCTTACCTCGACTCGCCTTTCCATTAGGACGGTATATGCATTCTGGAAAACCTCGGCGGCCTCCTCCATTGTGTACCGGGTTTCGCCCCTAAGGGCATCCTGCATTCCCCTGGCAAATTCCTCCATGTCGGGGAATATGCCGCTCATCCTAAAGTTCATCCCCAGGTTCATCCCCAGGGCATAGCTGCCGCCGCCGTCGAAGACCGTTTCCCCCGGCGGCGCAAAGGAGCCTGTCCCGGTCCTGCCGCAGCCATAAAAGCCGGAAACCAACACGGCGGCGGCGATTAAAAAGATGGTGTGTTTCATGGCCTAAGCATACCCCTTAATCGGGTTTGTGGATAGCCTTTTGCGGGCTGCTATTTGACAGACAGGCCCGCATCCTGTTACCATTAAGGCAAGGAGTAAATGTGGCAAAAGAAGAAGCAATAGAGGTGGAGGGGGTTGTCCGAGAGGCCCTTCCCAACACCATGTTTAGAGTAGAACTCGACAACCAGAACGGGCACCGTATACTGGCCCACCTTTCTGGGAAAATGAGGAAGCATTATATCCGCATAGTGCCGGGCGACC
>Ga0209755_10005367_pt1 | contig 14612 bp, 14 predicted proteins | sample TergutCo191P1_FD_187301 | JGI IMG/M metagenome (GOLD analysis project Ga0209755, IMG submission 187301) | Cornitermes sp. P1 segment gut microbial communities from Petit-Saut dam, French Guiana - Co191P1 (SPAdes) (version 2) | ecosystem: Host-associated > Arthropoda: Insects > Digestive system... | reverse complement strand
CTTTGAAATATGATATGGATGCTGTCGGCAAGGTATACATCTATGGTGATGGTGCATCATGGATAAAGAGCGGGCTGGATATATTCGCAGGTGCTATCTATTCGGTTGATACATTCCATTACAAGAAATATATGCGTAGGCTTTTCTCTGGGGAAATCGGCTCCGGATTCGCACTGAAAGCACATGCTGCAGTGAACAGCAACGACAAGGCAGCTTTTGAGAGCGTGGCGCAGATGATGCGTGTGGCTGTACTGAATACAATGCCCTATGGCAGCGAGCGAGAAAAGAAAGACGGGAGAATCACAAAAGATATTGGTTACATCTTGAATAACTGGGATGGCATTCAAAACTCAAAACTTCCCGGGGTTATCGGAAGCTGTACAGAGGCTCTGGTGAGCCACGTGCTTTCAGAGCGTTTAAGCAGAAGCCCGATGGGCTGGTCGAAAAAGGGTCTATCGAAGATGGCTATGATCCGTATCTATTCTAAAAATGGTGAAAAAATATTACCGGTTGACACGCTGGCTTGGAAACACAGCGACAGGAGACTTGGTGTTGTATGCAATATTGATAAATATGAAAACATTGTCAAGCTGCAGCACGATGAAGTTTTCAAAGATTGTAATAGTTGGAGGTGGTTTGAAAAAGATAACAAAATATCCGGCAAAACCTCTGGAACCAAAGTTGTTCTAAATTCTCTGGGCAAATTAAAAAATGTCAGCTAATCTTTTTTCATGGAAATCCCCAGAACAACTTGACACCGTCGCTGTGTAAATTTCTGTTGCGTTTTTTTGAAATATATGCTATTATGAGCGGCGTTCCTAATTTATTGGGGCCTTTAGCTCAGCTGGTTAGAGCAATCGGCTCATAACCGATCGGTCCGGGGTTCGAGTCCCTGAAGGCCCACCAAGATTCCCAAAAAATAACCCTTATTATCATTACTTTCGTGGTGGCTTTAGTGTTACAGTTTGGGTAGATATGAGATAGAGATTGAATTGTTCTCTATCTTTTATCATTTTATATCAAGAATGAAATAGATATATCCTACGGGGAAACTGGTTGACCGTGGTGAGATAATTTTTATCTTCTCTATGAATCTATATATCTGAAAACGAAATCCAACAGCGGAGATTGTGGGATATGTAGTGATATGAGCGAGTGCAATAACATTGAAAGCACCATATATTGCGTAAATTAGACGGTTCTTGAAAATATATTTTGACAAACTATAAGAATGGTGTTATCATATCTGTACATTTGATACCTGGAGGGAGTTACCCTAACAGATTTTACATGGAGTTGGCATGGACACATGCCGCATGAGACTTTGTGTGCTGTTGGGGTTATTTGCGTTCAAAATAATTTACAAGGAGATAGACTTTATGGAAAAAATTATATTAAACCCTAACCAATCAAAAGAACTCGCAAAATCTGTGTGTGGTGAAATCAGAAGTTATTGTGATACAAATTTCGGAAGGTTCATCACTCAATACCGAGAAGAACTTATCAATGCAAAAGTAAGTCCAATCGAACCAATCACTATAAAATTCACACCTATGCCGTATCTAACTAACGACAACCCAACAGAATCAGGAGGTGATTGCAATGGGTAAAATTACAAAGTTAATTATGCGTGATATCGAAAACACAATGGGTTTAGAAAAGTATAAACAACTAAAAGAAGATACAAAAAATTTTTCAATGTCGGATAACAATAATATCATTCGTCTTAGTGATGTCATAGCTACTGAAATCGATTGGCTCTGGTATCCTTATATTCCACGTGGAAAATTAACCATATTACAGGGAGACCCTGGTCTTGGCAAAACCTTCATAGCCACAGAGTTGGCCGCAAGAGTGTCTTCAGGGAAAGCCTTTCCGTTCTGTGATGATGAAAGGGAGGCAATATTAGGCAATGTTGTATTCCAAACAGCTGACGATGGATACGATGATACAATCAAACCAAGATTATTAAAGGCAGGCGCAGATTGCTCGCGGGTGTTTGCTATAAATGAAAAGGGACATAGACTATCATTTGGAGACACAAGGTTGAGAGAAGTTATTTGGAAATACCGACCAGAACTAGTTATAATTGACCCTATGACTGTTTACCTTGATACAGACTCAAATAGTGGAACAGATGTATACTCATTGTTGACAAAGCTTATTGACTTGGCGGCTGAATTCGGTTGTGCTATTGTACTTATAGGTCACATGAACAAAGCACAAGGAAGTAAAGCCATTTATCGAGGATTAGGAAGCATAGCATTTATGGGAGCGGCACGTTCTGTTCTTGGCGTGAGTGAAATGCCTGATAGTGATAACAGACGGGTGTTGACCCAAATTAAGTTGAATGTAGAGAAAAAAGGGCCATCAATCATTTTTGAACTCGACCCAGATAATGGATTTTCATGGGTTGGGTTGAGCGACCTCACGGCTGATGAATTGCTTGATAATCAGCAGACAAAAAGAAAAGAGCCCACAAAGCAAGAGCAATGTTGTGACTTTATACGGGATATTCTATCAGATGGACCTATGTACTCGACCGATGTTGCGAGGGCTGCAATAGCAAGTGGCTTTTCAAAAATCACTATAATTCGAGCCAGAGCAGATATGAGCGATTTAGGCACTTATAAAGAGAATGGCAAAAAAGGAAAGCAAGTGATATTTCTCAAAGATGATGAATCAGAGAATGATGATGAAGTTGATAACCGTGATAAACCTGCATAAACATTATCAACATATTCAAGATTATCAAGGTAATCAACCATTATTTCTTGTCGGATTTATAAGATAACTTTTCTGAATATCACGAGAGTAAACAGGGTTTCCGCTGTCGATTATTTCTTGATATAGGAATATTCCATATATCTGAGAAAATTATTCAACAGCGGAAATTCTCGTAGATGTGGTAATGACAATAGTAATATAAGTTTCTTCAGTCACCTAGTATCAGGCTTTTGGACTGAGCATGTGTAGCAGTCAGCTCTGCGGGAGGTAATTCCTGACAAGTCTGATAAAAGTGACACTATATGGAAAACTGCTTGCCGACACAACAAAAATAGCATATAATTGCTAAAGACTCTTTTGAGTATCAGCGATGGTTCTCAGATAAAAGCTATACTCTAGTGAGTCGGGAAGAAATAGCTGCAAACTATTGCCGAAAAATAAAATGCTACAATCACAATATGGTTTGCAGGGCTTTACTGTATGGGAGTATTTGCATAATGATTGACCTTTCTATATCTACTATGCAAGAACTGTGAATCTAATTATAATGCCTGCCAATGCACCGATTATGAAGCCCGCTCTAGCAATCTTAGATGCACCCTCATCACCAAATCCTTCGAACCCAAAAACAGCAACTACGAGGTTAATCGCCCAAGCAAAAGCAGCAAAGAGAAGACTGAGAACGAGACCCCCTCCAAGAGCTGAAAAAATTATATCAATCAACATAACAATCGCCTTCTTCCAAAATTTCTATTACGTATATTATAGGATAAACAAAAAATTATATCAAGGTGCAAATTACACTCTATAAAATCAGTGCAAATTTAACGTATATATAATATACCTCAATACACTCATAATGATATGCAAGAGAGGGTGTGTATTATTATGTTTGATGTTAAAAAACCTGAAATGATAAACAAGACTTTTCGTCTGCCTTTACTTTTGGTAAAGCGGCTTCAAGAGGTAGCACAGGCAAAAGATGTATCTTTAAATGCTTTAGTTAAGCAATGTTGTGAATATGCTCTTGAAAACCTGAAAGGTTCGGCAAAAGAAAATGGGGAATCCCCGTAGGTATAGTAACAATCATTTAAAAAGCACTGCACCCATAAATACACTTGTAATAAGCAATGCAATCTGTTAAACTTGTGGCAATACTGTTTAATACAAGGAGTGCCAGATATGACAACCTCAATGATGCTTAATGATTTACTTAATCTGTGCCAAAATGATATCGAGAGAGCGAAAATTAGATTTTGTATACATAATGAAAAGGAGTCTCAGCTGGACGTATACCTCAGAGACTCTGAGGGTGTAAATCACCACGCACTTTTTCATCGCGCAAAAAAGCAACGATTCTTTAATGTAGGAGATATTGCTATATGTCTGGTTAAGCTGTCAAAAAATTCGTGGCTTCTAACAACAATAAAAGAGGTCACAAAAGAATACGGACTGACAAATGCCACAAATTATGAAGGAGTAGAGTTGGAGACCTATAAGGAGTTATTTGGACGACTAATAGTAAAGTATGACAAAAACCATACCAGACCGACCTGTCTGCTTGTAAAAGTTCTTGATAAATTGGAAGTCGAACAGATATTGCCTAGCATCTTTAGAAAAGCTGACCGTTAGAGTAGCTTATAAAAAACCATGATTTAATATAAACCCCTTATATGTCGAAATGAGGGGTTATATCATATGAAAATCATTATAAAAACTTTTATAAAAATCTATTGACACATTTCCATACATTTATTATAATATCACTATCATAAAAGATAGGGGGCAGAGTCCAAATGAATTATGGATATGGCAGAGTCTCTACGCAGACTCAGGAACTAGCAAGACAGGAAGATTTATTCAATAGGGTAGGCATAGATGAGCGATACCGCTTCATGGAAAAAATGACAGGCACAAAAGCAAACCGACCACAGCTTGACAGGCTGAAAGATGAAGTTCGTGAGGGTGACACAATCTATATTGAGAGCCTTTCACGATTAGGACGTTCGACAAAAGATTTGTTAGAGTTAATTCACTTCTTTGAGAAAAAAGGTATCACTCTTATGTCGGACAAAGAAAAGATAGATACCAGTACATCTCATGGCAAAATGCTAACAACCATAATGTGTGCATTGGCTGAGTTTGAAAGAGATTTGATTGTTGAAAGAACAAAAGAGGGTCTTGAAGCGGCGAGAGCAAGAGGTAGAAAAGGTGGCAGAAAACCAAAGAGTGAAAAGGAGATAAAAATTGCCCTTTCTCTTTATGATAGCAAAGAGTTCAGCATTTCAGAGATTTGCAAGCGTTGCAATTTAAGCCAAGGTACTCTGTACAAGGCAATCAACGCAAGAAAGCAAAAAGGGGGATAGGGGGAACTGGCAATCAGCGAGCGTCAAATTGTTTAGAATAAAAACTGCAACTCTCCGCATACAATTTGGTACGCAAAATTTGAAAACGAGAGGAGACTCATTGAACATGAATGTCGTTATATATGCCAGATACAGCAGTAACAAGCAAACCGAGCAGAGTATTGAGGGTCAACTTAAAGAGTGTTATTCTTATGCAAAGCACAATGAATTTGTTGTTGTTGGCGAGTATATTGACCGTGCAATATCAGGAACGTCAGACCAACGCCCAGAATTTCAGAAAATGATTACTGATAGTGCGAGGAAACACTTTCAAGGAATCATTGTGTATCAGCTTGACCGTTTTTCTCGCAATAAATATGACAGCGCAATATATAAGACAACACTAAAAAAGAATGGAGTTCGTGTTATATCAGCGTGTGAACATATATCTGATGGTGATGAGGGCGTAATAATGGAATCCGTGCTTGAGGGTATGGCTGAATACTACAGCCTAAACCTAGCTCGAAAAGTGAAACGAGGAATGAACATCAATGCAGAAAATGGTTATTACACTGGTGGCAATGTTGCATTGGGCTATAAGTTAGAGTCTGTTGAGGGTACAGACAAGAAAAGGTTTATAATAGATGAATCAACTGCTCCTGTGGTAAATCGAATATTTGAAATGTATGCAGACGAAGATAAAACAATTCTTGAAATTTGCCAACACTTCAATGAGCAAGGGGTCAGAAATTATCAAGGTAAAAAATTCAGCGAGAAGTCCTTTCAAAGCTTGTTGCGGAATAAACGATATATAGGTATTTACACATATAAGGACGAGGAGTATCCCGAGAAGATACCACGAATTATTGATGATGATTTATTTGAGCGTGTACAGCAAAAGTTAGCCACAAACAAACAAGCCCCTGCAAAAAGGAAAGCAACTGGAGATAATGAGTATTTACTGACTCTAAAATTGTTCTGCGGTCACTGCAAGGCACTCATGACTGGCTGGAGTGGTACAGGCAGAAGTGCTAAAATCCACAGATATTACAGATGTAACGGGAAAGCCAAGAAAAAATGTGAAAAGCGAAATGTACGGAAACAGGAAATTGAGGATTTAATAATTAAAATATGTCGGAACGCTTTGACTGACGACAATATTGAAAAGATTGCAAATGATGTCGTTGCTTTTAACGAAGCGGAGCAGAAAAACAACGAATACCTCAAGAGGCTAAAAAAGGCAGTTGCAGACAACGAGAAACAACAAGCTAACTTGATGAACACCTTAAAACTCTGCGAGGACGATAATATAAAACGATTGATTCTTGTCGAAATGGCACAAATGGACAAAGAATCAAATGAACTGCAAATTCAACTGGCGATTGAGGAAAGCAGAAAGGTCAGTATAACCCGACGAGAGATAATGTTCTTCTTAAGGGATTTACAAAACGGCGATGTCAATGACATGAAGTATAGGAAAACACTGATAACTGTACTTGTAGATAAAATCTACCTATATGATGATGGTAGAATATCTATCTTTCTAAACAGTGGAGATAAAACAGTTGAAATAGACACTAATTTGATAGATGATTTAGACCGAGAATTACAAGCAAATCTTGGATATTTTATGGGGAACGACGGACCACCAATACCATTAAAACCCAAACCTGCTCTTATCGGCGCAGGTTTGGGTTTTATTTATGGTCATTCATAGCGGCAGATGCGATAAAGTGACATTATTTTAAGAACTGAGTACTAAACGACCTTAGCCAGAAAATCTTGCAAGCGGGGGCTTTTTGGGTTTGTGAAAAATTCGGTCGGCTCAGCTTGTTCCACTATTTTGCCCTCGTCCATGAATAATATGCGGTTTCCGACTTCCCTTGCAAATCCCATTTCATGGGTGACTAATACCATCGTCATTCCCTCATTTGCCAGAGTGCCTATTAGGTCTAAAACCTCGCCCACCATTTCAGGGTCAAGGGCACTGGTTGGTTCATCAAAAAGCATGACTTTCGGCTCCATCGCAAGGGCTCTGACTATAGCCACCCTTTGTTTTTGCCCACCTGAAAGCGTGGCGGGATAGCTTGAGGCTTTTTCGGTGAGCCCTATGCGGTCAAGCAGACGATTCGCTGTCTCTACTGCCTCTGCCTTTGATGCTTTTTTTAGCGTTATGGGAGATAGTGTAATGTTTTCAATGACCGAAAGATGCGGAAATAGGTTAAAGTGCTGAAAAACCATACCTATTCTCTGTCTGTGAGCGTTGAGTTGCTTTCCTTTTCTATAGCCTGCTACGTCTTCTCCTTCAAACAGTATCTGCCCACCTGTGGGAAACTCCATGAGGTTCAGACAGCGTAGAAAGGTACTCTTTCCACTGCCCGAGGGTCCGATGACGACAACCTTTTCACCCTGCAAAATTTCTTCGTCTATTCCTTTGAGGACTTCAAGGTCGTCAAATTTCTTTGTGAGTCCGATAACCTTAATCATTTCGCACCAGCCCCTTCCTTTTTAGTTTTGCTACGGGCTTTCCGGTGCGGCGGTCGCTCTTGCTCAATGCTTTCTCCATTTTGCGGACGAGAAACTCAAGGAACAATACTAAAATCAAATAGATTGCTGCCACAAAAAACAAAGGCGATGGGTCAAAGGTGCGGCCGCGGATTATGTTGCTAACTTGTGTCACATCGGTGATGGCAGCAAAACCCGCTATAGAAGTTTCTTTGAGTAGTGCTATAAACTCGTTGCCAAATGCGGGTAAGCAGTTTTTGATAGCTTGTGGCAAAACAATTTTTATCATAGTCTGTGCATAGCTAAGCCCCAGACTACGCCCTGCCTCAGTTTGCCCCTTGTCAATACTGGCGATGCCCGCACGAAATACCTCAGAAACATAGGCTCCTGAATTGACTCCAAAGGCAATAGACGCTATGAGAATAGAATTACGTGAGGCAGATAAAATTATAAGAGCCCAAACAAGAAGCTGTATAACCATAGGAATCCCGCGGATTACAGAGATATACAGCTTTGCTAATCGGTTTAAAATTATCAGTAGTATATTGGGTTTTGCGCTGCTGTCATATGTGACACGGATTATCGCCAGTGTTAACCCTACCAACAAACCTGCCAGTAATGCAAAAAAGGTGACTGTCAATGTCAGTTCCAGTCCTGAGAGCCACAGCCGCCATCGGTCATCATGTATCATGTTTCGGTAAAATGCTGATGTTATTGTATCAATCATCGAAACGAAGTATCCTTTCTTGGTGCGTCCGGAGGTCAGGGATGGAGAATATTTATTTTCCCATCCCCGACCTTTGTGAGTTACATTTTACGGCTCTCTGACTATTGTTACCAGTCCTGTTGTGAAGTAGCCTTGTGAAAAGTCTACAAACTCGCGGCGTTCTTCTGTTATTGTCATGCCTGCAAGACCAAAATCTACTTGACCCGTTTGCACGTGGGGGATTATGGCTCCGAAGTCCATGTTAACAATCTCAATCTCATAACCCAGCAGGTCACCGATTGCGTTTGCCATACATACATCAAACCCAACAATCACACCACCTTCAAAGAACTCAAAGGGCTCAAAGCCTGCGGATGTGCCCATTCGAAGAGTTCCATTAGGGTGCGTTGTTCCCGCCGGACTGACATAACGTGATGCCGCAGGGTTTTCGGTTATCCAGTAATCATAAATCGCATCAAGTGTGCCGTTGGCGCGCAGAGTATTTAGTGCCTCATCAAACAACGCAGTGTAAGGGCTACCGAGTTGGAACGCTATGCCGTATTGCTCTGTCGTCAGGTAGCCGCCGAGTATCATCAATCCCTCATTGTGGAATACAAATCTCGCAGCCGGAAGATTGTCGATAACAACTGCATCAACTGAGCCGCCGAGGAGTGCCATTATAGCATCGGGTCCGTCGGGAAATGCATCAATTGTTGCGTCCGGGAAATTGTCGTCTGCGAATAGGTGCCCTGTGGTATCACGTTGAACACCGATTATGGCTGTCTCAAGGTCAGCGGCGGAAGTGATGGTCACGGTGTCGTCGCTTGCACACGCCGTCAGAGTCAGAGCCATAGCGAGAATCAGGATTAAAATCATTGCTTTTTTCATTATAATTTACCTCAAATTCGTAAGATTTGAATAATAATACAACACCGCAGAATATTTATCAATTGCTGATTTTTACGAAAATAGTGAATGTTTATGCAAAAATATAGCTAAAAAGTCTATTTTCCGAAAATAACTATACACTACCATCTGACAGCCCGTCTGTTTTCATGGAATAATTTCCACCTTGCGCCTCCACCCTTCCCCTGCTATAATGAGTATATTGCTTTAGTGCAAAATCGTAATAAAAGGAGTCTGATAATGAAAATACTATTCATTGGCGGAACCGGAATTATAAGCACTGCAATTTCAAAAAAGCTTATAGAAAGCGGAGAACATGAGCTGTACATCATTAACAGGGGCAACAGAAACGATGTTTTGCCTGAGGGTTTCAAGACAATAACCTGCGACATCAATGATGAAGCTGATGCGGCAAAAAAACTTGAAGGCTTGGAGTTTGATGTTGTAGCGGACTTCATTGCGTTTGTTCCGACGCAACTTGAAAGAGATTATAGATTGTTTTCGGGAAAAACTAAGCAATTTATGTTCATCAGTTCGGCTTCCGCTTACCAAAAGCCGCTGTCTGATTACAGGATAACGGAGAGCACACCGCTTGCAAACCCTTACTGGCAGTATTCGCGCGATAAGATTGCCTGTGAAGATTATCTTATGAAAATGTACCGCGAAAACGGTTTCCCGATTACTATAGTGCGTCCGAGCCATACCTATGATGAGAGGAGCATTCCGCTCGGAGTACACGGTAAAATCGGAAGCTGGTCTGTAGCTAAGCGTATGCTGGAGGGTAAATCTGTTATAATTCACGGCGACGGAACAAGTCTATGGGCTATGACTCACAACTCAGATTTTGCAAACGGCTTTATCGGGCTAATGGGTAACATTCACGCAATCGGTGAATCTGTGCATATTACTACAGATGAAATGGTCACATGGAATCAAGCGTATACGGCAATCGCCGATGCTCTCGGCGTTGAGCTAAAGCCATATTATGTCGCATCAAACTTTCTCGCAAAATGCTCAGATTATGCCTTTACCGGCGGTTTGATAGGTGATAAAGCAAACTCCGTTGTGTTTGACAATTCAAAGTTAAAACGGCTCGTTCCGGGTTTCACTGCAAAAGTGCGCTATGACCAAGGCGTGCGAAAAACAATCCAAAACATTTTATCAAATAAAGAGCTGCAAAAAGAGGATCCCGAGTTTGACAGATGGTGCGACAGGGTAATTGAGGTTCTTGATAAAGCTGCTTCGGAAATTAAATCATAGGGGCGGTATTGCCCGTCTCACAAAGGAAATAAAAGGAAACTTACAAACATGACTTACAATAAACTAAAAGACAAAAAACTCTCTACACTCGGCTACGGCGGAATGCGTCTGCCGACAAAAGAGGTGAACGGCAAAAATACTGTTGACGAAGCCGAGGCTGAAAGACTCCTGACTCACGCCTATGAAAACGGAGTAAATTTATTCGACACTGCCTTTTTTTACCATGCGGGTGAATCAGAGCGTGTACTGGGAAAAATATTAAACAAGTTTCCGCGTGACACATGGTATCTTTCCAATAAAATGCCCGGCAATTTCATGGAGATTAAAGACGGCAAAATACTTTTAGATGTTGCCTCAATGGGTATGAAGAACATGACTGTAAGCACCCCTTCCGAGGTCTTTGAGTACCAGTTAAACAATTGCGGAGTTGACTATTTTGATTTTTACATGCTGCATAATGTGTCCGAGAGTACCTTTGATTTATACACTGATGAATCACTCGGCATTCTGCGCTATCTCCTTGAGGAACGGGAAAAAGGGCGCATAAGGCACCTCGGCTTCTCCACTCACGGCAGACCGGAAACAATCGAAAAATTTTTGGATATGTATGATTGCTTTGAATTTGTTATGCTGCAAGTCAATTATTTGGACTGGTCTTTGCAAGAGGCACAGAAAAAATATGAGATTATTGCAAAACACGGACTTCCCATTTTCGCAATGGAGCCCGTCAGAGGTGGCAAGCTGATAAACCCCGGAAAAGAAGCGGAGTCCATTTTGAGTGCCGCAAGGCCGGGAGACAGTATGGCGAAATGGGCTTTTCGATTTTTGCAATCGCTGCCTAATATGTGCGTTACAATCAGCGGAATGACAACATTTGAGCAACTTGTTGAAAACATGGATATTTTCAGTTCAGATAACCCAATGAGCGATGCTGAGAAAGAGTATTTACGGAAGGCTGTTGACACTATGGCTTCGTTCGTGCCGTGCACATCATGCCGATACTGTACGGAAGCTTGTCCCGTAAAGCTTGATATTCCACTGCTCATAACAACATACAACGAAGCTGTAAACTATTTTGAGTGGTATGTAAGAGATGTCTTAGATACCCTGCCTGACGATAAAAAACCCGAAGCCTGCACGTCATGCGGTGTTTGCAACCACCACTGTCCGCAAGGCATAGATATTCCTGAAACAATACAAAAATTTGCTGAACTCATAAAAGAAAAAACAAGCTAAAGGAGAATGCCCCGGTGAGCAACAGACTTGAACATCTGCGTTACACAATTGACAGACTTATTATGAAAAAGCAACCCTATCAAGCTCGCTACTTCTTCACGCACCTATACAGCGTATCATATTTTTGCACACTGCTCGCACACAGGAGAGGGCTTGACCCCGAGCTTGCCTCAACCTCCGGTATGCTTCACGACATCTACCAAGTCACATCAGGCGAAACCGAGAAACATGCACTGCACGGTGCCGATGAGTCAGAAAAAATACTTAAATCAATGCAGTCTTATACAGATGATGAAATCAAAATAGTCGTAAACGCCGTTAAACACCACAGCAAAAAACGCAAGGTGCATGAGCCTTACGATGAAGTTCTCAAAGATGCGGATGTCTTGAGCCACAGTCTATACAATGTCAGTTACGCGGTAATTGAGAAAGATGCTGAAAGATACGAAAAATTACTTGCGGAGCTGGGCTGTACAGGCGAACAACTAAAAGAAATTTAAAAGGAATGGTCATTATTATGGAACATTTAATACTTGCAATAAATCCCGGTTCTACATCAACAAAGGTCGCACTTTATAAAAACGAAGAGCCTATATTCAACGAGAGCATAACCCACCCTCATACGGAGCTGGAAAAACTGGGGTCGGTTATGGCTCAAACTCCGCTCAGAATGAAAACAACACTGGATTTGCTTGAAAAACACAGCTATAAGCCCGAGGATTTGTCCGTTGTCATGGGTCGCGGCGGAATCTTGCCACCTGTTGAAGTCGGCGGTTATAAGGTGAATGACCGTATGCTGGATTTGATTATAAGCGAAAAAATTCCCCAACATGCTTCAAACCTGGGCGCAACCATTGCTTTTGATATTGCAAAAACGGCAGGGGTTGAGGCATATGTTTACGACGCAGTTTCCGCTGCCGATTTTCCGCCTGTAGCAAAGATAACGGGCATGAAAGAAATTTCCCGCGTGAGTTTATATCACACGCTCAATTGCAGAGCCGTAGCAAAACATTATGCAAAGTCAGTAGGAAAAAAGGACGAGGACCTCAACCTTTTGATAGCTCACTTGGGCGGCGGCATCACGGTCGGAGCGCATAAAAAGGGAAAAATCATCGACACTCTGGGCGATGATAACGGGCCGTTTGCTCCTGAAAGAGCCGGGGGCGTGCCTCTTCTTGACCTAATAGAACTATGTTACAGCGGGGAATACACTAAGAAGGAAATGATTGCAAAGGTGCGCGGCAGAGGCGGACTTCGCGATTTACTCGGTACATCGGACGTTAGAGAAATCTTAGAGCGCATTGAATCGGGCGACAAACATGCGGAGCTTGTAATGGAAGCGCAAGCTTATCAAATAGCAAAAGGCATCGCTTTATTGTCCCCTGCACTGCGAGGGGATTGCGACGCCGTAATAATCACGGGCAGCCTCGCTTACAGCACATACCTTATCGAGAATGTGAAAAAATACATCGGCTGGCTCGGTGAAATAGTGGTTCTTCCGGGTGAATACGAAATGGAAGCTCTGGCTTTGGGCGGCCTACGAATTTTACTCGGCGAGGAAGAAGTAAACGAGTTTTAGTGTTATTATCTGCGGAAAACTCAGCGAGGACACTGTATTTTAACAATTTCGTCGCTCAGACATGGAACATAAATGTTCCAAACTCGCTTGGAAAACTCTAAATACAGTATCCTCGCTGACTGCACACTATTTGTTATACATTACTACCTTCTTGAATATTCAAGTTCATCGAGGATTTCCTGCGGAACTTGCTTTCCGCCTTGTGTTACTTTTTTTACGAGAAGGGTGAGTCTTTGTGTGCGCTTTTGTTTTTTGGTGTTGTATCTGGTTAAGGCATCATTGTAGCGCATATTGGTCGTTAGTGATTCGCGAATTTCTGCGGTGAATGGGCAAAATGTCATTAAAATACCGAGGGCGGCATTGTTGAGCCTTGCCATGCCCTTTGACTCATTTTGAATCCAGAACAGGTAGTTGTTGACAAACACTGTTTTGTAGTTGTTTCTTGCGGCTGACAGTTCATTTCTGATTTCGGTCATTGTCTGCATCGCAAGTGAACGATTATTCATATAAAACTGCAAGTAGTCACAGAAGTAACTTGTGAGTGACGGGTCGCCCATGTCGTTCCAGCGAGAGCCTTGTACTCGTTTGCACATTTCCCATCTGAAGTCTCCCACAAGTTTTATGAGAGTCGGTACCAAGTCGCCTTCTAAGAATGTTGGCAAAAACATTCTGCCGGGAGTGGTTCGTAGTCTGCCCTCTATCTCCTGCCACATACATCCGCGAGTACCGATATTCGGCGTGAGTATAATGTTGGGTATGACTTCAACGTTTACGCTCTCTCCCGTGATGCCGAGTTTCTGGTCGGTAAAACCTGTTTCGCGGTAAAATACAGAAAAATCAATATTGCGAATGTCATTTAAAATGTTTTCTATCGCAGAAGCTGTTACTATAATCTTTTCGGGGTCTCGCAGTATATTGTGGTCGGAAAATGTCGGGCAAAATCTCGTGGGATTTCCGAATGTGACCCTGCTCACGACAGGGAAGCAGTTTTCCATTTCATATTTCAGTTTTTCATCTTGGTCTGCGAGAAGTCGCTTTTCTTCTGCGGCATCTATTTGTTTTTGGTTTTTTTGGTCTCTTAAAAAGGTTTGGTAATCCATGTCAAACTCGCTGAGGCTTGGCTCTCTTTCTCCGCGATATATGGAGGTCAGCCATTCTCTGATGGTGAAAATGCCTTTCTCAGGTGCACCTTTGTAAGAATCAGCGATTGAGTAAAGGTAGTCGGCGTGTTCTTCGCCTGCAAGCTCAGCATCAACAAAGCCGAAATTTAAGAACATATTCACTATAGTCGGCACATTGGCGTCTTTTATGCTCTTTTTCAGTGCAAGTTTATATACCTCGTAAAAGG
>Ga0209755_10005366_pt1 | contig 14613 bp, 13 predicted proteins | sample TergutCo191P1_FD_187301 | JGI IMG/M metagenome (GOLD analysis project Ga0209755, IMG submission 187301) | Cornitermes sp. P1 segment gut microbial communities from Petit-Saut dam, French Guiana - Co191P1 (SPAdes) (version 2) | ecosystem: Host-associated > Arthropoda: Insects > Digestive system... | reverse complement strand
AAATCGCAACTCGCAAGGCCGGTGAGCTACGCCCACCTGCTTGCTCAAACAGGCGATTTACCTACGAAAAAAGTTTATCCTCGCCTCCTAGCAAGTGGGCACGCTACAGCTCCAGCAAGAAATGCTATTATTAAGCGGGCGATAGCCCAAAGAAATAACCGAAACTACAGGAGGACGGGCTGATAACTTTTTTCGTAGGTAAATCGCTTGTTTGAGCAACAGCACGGGCGTAGCTCGTGCGCCTTGCGAGTTTGCGATTTGCCGTAGAAAAAAATTATCAGCCCGTCCTCCGGGATTTACCTATATCCCCAAATAAGGATTAGGATTCACATGATTACCATTATGCCGTACCTCAAAGTGCAAATGCGGCCCAGTAGATACCCCTGTAGAGCCAACCCTAGCAATAACATCACCACGATTAACCCACTGCCCTACCTCTACCAAATTCCGAGAGTTATGCCCATACAACGTAGTCCTACCGCCGCCATGGTCTATAATAACCGTATTCCCAAAGCCACCGTTCCAGCCAGATAATATTACCGTACCGGACTCTGCGGCTATAATATTAGTACCGCTAGGCGCACCAATATCCACGCCAGTATGGAACTCTGTGCCTCTACCTATCGGGCGTTGCCTATTGCCATAGCCACTAGTCACCCGAGTATGCCCCGGTACCGGCCATGACATAGTACCGCCAAAAGGCTGTACTTGCTGTTGAGCCGCACGTTCTGCCGCTCTTCTTGCCGCTTCTGCTTGCGCGGCGGCGCGTCTACGCGCTTCTTCCTCTGCTTGGGCGCGTTGTATTAAACTTACAATCTCCCGCTCGGTCTGCTCTAACTGTAGTAAATGAGCCTCAAATTGGAATGCATTTTCTGCCAGGTGGTACATAAAATCTTCTTTTTGATCTAGCAATAGATATAGCTCGTCAACCTGTCGGCTTTGCACTACTTGCATAGCCTCTATGCTGGTCATATGTCTAAAGGTCTCTTCCAGCTTATCTTCTACTACTTCTTCTGCCTCGCGTAGGCGCTCGGCCATTTCTCTGTCGCTTCTGGCCACTGCGTTCATATTATACAGGCGGGTTAAAAAATCGTTAAAGCTATTCGCCTGCAAAACTACTTCCAAATAGCCCACTGGGCCTTGTATGTACATTACTCTTAGTCTGGTTTTAAAACGTTCAAAATGCTCGTCTCTTGCGTATTGGGCTTCTACTAAGGCTTGTTCTGTTTCTTCCAGCTCTACTTTTGTTTCGTCTAGCGATTGATTAATCACTACCAGCCGGTCTGTAGCCTCGCTTAGCAGTAAGTCCATGGCTTTCATTTCTGCGTCCAGTAGCTCCATTTCGCGTTGGGTTTCTGCAAGGTCGCCACGGGCTTCTTGCACCTCTGCTTGCACCGCTTGCTGTTGCTGTTGCATTTGCGAAATTGTCTGTGCCGCCACAGTTAAGCCGGGGGTAGTCAGCAGTACCACCATTAAAATTACAAGAGATTTATACATGTAAATGCCTCCGAATCGACGTTCCGGAACCTATGGCTCCTATAAGCGCTCCTAAAAATATCACAAAGGGGAATAGATAAAAGAATATTTCACTTTCCGCCCTAAATTCAATAAACTCTATGAGGGGCATACCCTCCTGCACCATTCTTACTACCCGCGAATAACCCGCCCAAACCACGGCCACGGGTATAAGACTGCCTATTATGCCTATCAATATTCCTTCTATTAGGAAAGGCCAGCGGATAAACCAGTCGGTTGCGCCAACGTACTTCATTATATTTATCTCCGCGTGCCTTGCGTTTACGGTTATGCGGATTGTATTCGTTATTATTATTATGGATACCAAAGTCAGTATTAAAATTAAGCTCATGCTTACCCAACGTACCATGTTAGAGATATTGATAATCATAAGGGCAACATTTTGATTTTGTGTTATATGATAAATTCCCATATCAAACAGCCTTGTTAGCTGGGAGGCAACGTAGTCATGGTAACGTATATCTCTAATTTCCACAGTAAAGGAACGCGGAAAGTTTTCGGGCGGTACCCCTTCTAATATTCTGGGATCCTCAAGGCTTGAGATGAAGCTGTCGAATGCCTCTTGATGCGAAATGTATAGCACCGATACTATATGGTCAATTTCTAATATTCTTTCGTGTAGTTCTCTTAAACCAGCGGCATCTACCTCATCATCGACAAAGGCCGCTATGCCTATAGCCCCTTCCAGTTGATGTAATAGGAAGTCAATATTGGCCGCCAAAGAATAAAAAACCGAAACTATCAACAAACAAGATGCAACAGTTAGTATTGATGCTATGGACATTAGTCTGTTCCGGATTAACCCTCGGAAGGCCTCACCTAGGAAATATCGCGATCTTCTGAAGCTCATACCAAAAAATATCCTTTCTCGACATTATGTCCCTAAGTATACATCATCATATACCCCTTTTTCAATATCTTTCGCAATAATTCCGTTCGACAATCCGACAACTCGCTTTCGCATACCGTCTACTATGTCCTTTGCGTGGGTTGCTACCACTACTGTTGTGCCACTTGCGTTTATGTCCTCTAGTAAGTACATGATTTCCCAGGCGGTTTCTGGGTCTAGGTTTCCTGTGGGTTCGTCGCATAGTAGTAGGGGCGGGCGGTTTACTATTGCGCGTGCCAGCGCGGTACGCTGTTGCTCGCCGCCGGATAGCTGGTTGGGGTAGGCGCGTGCTTTTTTCGCCAGGCCTACCATAGATAATATTTGCGGGACGGTTCGGCGAATCTCCCGGTTAGAGGCGCTAACTATCTGCATGGCAAAGGCCACGTTATCGTAAACCGTTTTGTTGCGTAGCAGTTTGAAATCTTGAAAAACAACGCCCATTTTACGGCGGTAGCTGGGCATTTGCTTACGTGTTAGTTTGCCCAGCTCCATATGGTTTACCACAATAGTACCTGAGGTGGGCTCAAGCTCTTTTAAAAGAAGCCGCACCAGAGTAGATTTACCGGAACCGCTGGTGCCAACAATAAACACAAACTCGCCGTCGTTTATAGACAGCGAAATATTATCAACGCCCCTGGCTCCGTTTTCGTATACTTTAGTTACATTTGTTAGCTCAATCATTTAAAGACCTTTCCTTATGAAGCAGATATTTACTGACCATTAAGGTCACTTTAAATAATAGCGCGTCCTCAAAGTTACGCAAATCTAGCCCGGTCATTTTTTGTAGCTTGTCCAGCCTGTAAACCAGGGTATTGCGGTGAATATACAGTTGACGGGAAGTTTCAGATACATTCAAATGATTCTCAAAAAATTTATTGACTGTGGTTAGGGTTTCGTCATCAAAGTTATCCACGTTAGAGCCGGCAAGCACCTCGCTTAAGAACATCTTGCACATGGAAAGAGGTAGCTGATAAATTAAACGGCCTACGCCTAGTCTTTCGTAATTTACTACAGATTTATCTGTCTCGAATATTTTACCTACCTCTAAGGCCATTTTAGCTTCTTTGTAGGAGGCGGATACGTGCTTTAGGTCTGTTACCACCGTGCCTATGGCTACCTGGCCGCGGCTTAGCACCTCGGCGGCTAGGGTATCGCTTATTGTGTGGGCGTAGCGCTCTATATCTTCTGCTCTGTCCTTTTCGCGTAGCTCTTTAACTAGCACTATATTCTTCTCGTCTACCGCTGTTACAAAATCCTTTTGCTTGGCCGGGAAGATGTTGCGTACTACCTCAAGCGGCGTCATATCCTTATCCATGTGTAGCTCGATTAGGTATACTACGCGTCTGACGTTGTTTTCTACTTGCAGTTTTTTAGCGCGGCTGTAGATGTCCACTAACAGCAGATTATCCATTAGAAGATTCTTGATAAAGTTATCGCGGTCAAAGCGCTCTTTATAGGCCACTAATAGCGACTGTATATGGAAGGCTACCATTCTGCCTATCTGATAGCTGTCCTCGTCCTCGCCTTTTAGGATAATTACGTACTCTGCTATCCCGTTATCGAAAACTTTAAAAAATTGGTAACCTTGTAGCATTTGCGTTTCTGCCAAAGAATACACAAAGGCTTCTATTGCCTGGACGGGGTTAAAGCCCTCTTCTTCGCTGTGGTTGCCCACTACCGGGCGGCCGTCACGCTCTACCACCCTTATTTCCCTTCTTGTTATGTTGCTTAAACCCTCAACCGTATTTTGCAAAATTTGATTTGATAACATAAAACTTCCTCACAATCTACATAGCAACATGCTGACATCGTCCATTTCCATGCGTTCGTTGTCAGATGCGTCCATTTTATAAAATGAGCGGCATACCGTGTCCAGTATCTTCCGCATATCTTCTTGGTCAGATAATTCTGATAACAGATCTTTTGTCTGTCTTATGAATTCGTCCGGCTGGTTCTTGTAATAACAGTCTTGTAGGCCGTCCGTGTAAAATAGTAGGGTGTCGCCTTTGCTATATGATATAGTCTCTTGCTTATATTGTATATCTTTAATCATTCCTATTGGTGCGCCGAATACTGATAACTCTTTAAATATACCGGGTTCGCTCATTTGTAGCGGAGAAACCAGGCCGGCGTTGGCAAACTGTATTTGTTTATTTTCTGTATCTATTAAAGCATAGAAAACGCAGGCGTAAAAGTCTGGGTCGTCGTCACCACGGCCAAAAAGCTCGCACATTTCATTATTTAGATGGAACAGCAATTCCCGTGGGTTAAAATGCCAGTCGCTTAAATTTTTTATCATCACGTTAAGTGTGACAGTCAGGAAGGAAGCGGCTATCCCGTGGCCGGATACATCGCCCATTACTATGCCTAGCTTATGCTCGTCCAAGCTTAAGACGTTATAGAAGTCGCCGCCTACACCCATGGCCGGTTGGTATAAGCTCATTATTTTACAGTCATTAAAGCTCATATTTATATCTGGTATTAAAGCCCTTTGCACCCGGCGACCCATGCGCATGTGGCTTTCCATCAAGCGGTTACGTTGCTCTAGCTCGGCGTATTGCTTACGAATTTCGTTGCTTAGCTGTTTTAATCTTACTAGGCTACGTATTTTAGATATAAACTGATAACTGTCGCCTGTTTCCATATAGTCGTCCGCGCCAGATTCCAGTGCGCGTACTCTGTTGGCCTTGTTGTCTATATGGCTTATGCATAGTATTAAAACATATGGCATAAAGCGCTTTATACGCTTGCAGAGGTCAAAGCCGCTTATATCCGGCAAATCTACATTGATAATTATAATGTCTGGCTTAATCATGTCGGCCTTAACAAGGGCACTTTGACCCTTGTCTACAGAAAACACCTCTGTAAAGCCTTCCCTTGTAAGCCAGTGGCTAATCAAATCGCCGGATTGTATTGAACCGGCTACCACCATCAGTTTATCCGGAGATTTGTCCATGTGTAGCTAAAGCCCCTTTTCAAAACTAATTTGGTTGCCGCTTTTATTAAAACATAAGTTTTCTGTTAAAGCGCGTACCAATATCATACCCCGTCCGTTTTCTTCCAGTAGCGATTTTTCGCTTACAGCCTGGCTAGTGGCTTCTTCATGATCGAAGCCGCAACCCTCGTCCCTTACGCATACGTATATGCGGTCTGACTCTGCCTTTAACTGAACTTGTACATGTTTTGACCTATCCCCCTTGTTGCCGTGTATCACTGCGTTGTACAAAAGCTCACTAAAAACAAGCCGCAGATCGTCCCGGGCTGATGTGGCCGGTGCGTGGCTGTCTATAAACTCTAAAAGGCGGTTTACTATCTGACGCACCTTTGTAGTTTGGCTATCGAATTGTAGCTCGCAATAATTTTCATTCATACCAAAGACCCTTTATGTTTTTTTAACATCGCAATTGATATTTTACCGTCTAACTTGCTTATCGCAAATTCGTCCACTAAAGCCTTTATCATCATTAGACTCATTTCTTGACCATCTAAATCGCCGGCGCTTTCAACATCTTGTGCCGCAATGTCTACTGATATTTCGTCTTTCCCGGGTATGAAGCATATCTCAAAATTGCCGTTTGCCTTGTGGGCCAGGCGCTTTATGATATATGTACAAGCCTCTGATACCGCTGTTTTTATGTCCTCAATTTCATCTATATCGAAGCGGATACGGTTGGCTATGCTTGATGCAGTTAGACGGGCAGATGATACATAAGCCGCGTTCACCGGGAAGGACAGCCGGATATGATCATTCATTGTTATCTACCCCCTCTAGTATAAATACTTTATCGAGGCTGGTAATTTTAAACAGCTTCAGTATATTCGATTTTATGTTGGAAAGGTGCATCTCTTGTCCTTTGCTTTTGATATTCTTGAGTGCGCCTACCAATGCGCCTAGGCCTGTTGAGTCGATGTACTCTAGCCCGGTGCAGTCTAGGTGTACATCCGCGCTGTGTTCGTCCATCATTTCGGATAGCTGTGTTTTTAGGTCGGTTGAGTTGTAGATGTCAATTTCTCCGTGAAGTTCGACTCGCCAGCGGCTGCCATCGAAAGTTTTTTCCATGTTAAAATCCATAGGGGGTTGCCTCTTTTCCTCTTTATAATTATAACCATTTTATATAATACCACGAATTTATCAGTTGTGGTATACTGTTGCGTAAAGTATATGTAATTTTTTATATTTGAAAGGGCTGAAAAAATATGAAAGTGATTCTGTTGCAAGACGTAAAAGGCACCGGAACAAAGGGGCAAATAGTAAATGTATCGGACGGACATGGCAAAAACTTCCTAATTCCGCGTAAACTTGCGGCTGAGGCGACCCCCGCCGCGCTTAAAGATTGGGAAAAGCAACAGAAGAATGCTGAGAATAAGCGGCAAGAAGAAGTAACAGCCGCCCAACAGCTTGCCGCAAGCATAGAGGCCGCCGCAATAAAGATTTCGATGAAGGTAGGGGAATCCGGCAAGATGTTTGGCTCTGTGGGCGCAAAAGAGATAGCGGAAGCGCTTTCTTCCCAGGGCGGCATTAGTATTGACCGCAAAAAGATTGTGCTGGACGAGCCTATAAAGACGATAGGCACAAAAACGGCCACAGTAAAGCTGTACACAGATATAAGCGCAAAGCTATCTGTTGAGATAGTGGCGGAAGAATGATGGATGAGTATCCGGATTTAGCGCCTTTGCGGATACCGCCCAGCGATACAGAGGCAGAGCAAGCGGTATTAAGTTCCATGTTATTTGACCGGGAAGCGATTTCGATAGCCTACGAAAGCTTGCGCGGTGACGATTTTTATAGGCCGGACCATAAGGCGCTTTATGAGGCTATGCTTGAGCTGTTTACTAAGAATATTCCGGTGGATGCCATAACGCTTTGTGATAAGCTGGGCGAGCAGGGTATTTTGGATCAGGTAGGCGGCCGGGCTTATGTGGCGCAGTTGGCGGCCTTGTATTATACCTCTGCGCATATTAGGCAACATAGTAGAATTGTGGCGGATAAGTCGCTGTTACGGCGTTTGATAAAGTCGGCCAACGAGATAGTAGCGGCGGGCTATGAAGCTCGAAATGACGTAGAAACGGTGTTAGAGCAAGCGGAAAAGAGTATTTTTGAAATTTCTATGAATCGCAATAACCGGGATTTTGCTCATATTAACGAGGTAATTTCGCTTGCCTTGGAGCGGCTAGAGGCTGTGGCCAAGGCGCAGGGGCGTATTACGGGCGTGGAGACTGGCTTTATTGACTTTGATAATAAAACCGCGGGCTTACAGAAGTCGGATTTAATTTTGATAGGGGCAAGACCCTCCATGGGTAAGACGGCCTTTTTATTGAACATAGCGCAACATGCGGCGGTACGTAATCATGTGCCGACCGCAATTTTTAGCTTAGAGATGTCGAAAGAGCAGTTGGTAAACCGTATGTTATGTGTTGAGGCGCTGTTGGACTCGCATAAATTCCGCACAGGTGATTTGGCTGATGAGGACTGGGCTAAGATAGCGCAGAGTGTAGGGCCATTATCTGCCGCGCCATTATTTTTGGACGATACCCCCGGTATAACCGTTGCGGAATTGAGGGCTAAATGCCGAAGGCTTAAGTTAGAGAAGGATTTAGGCTTGGTGGTTATTGATTATATACAGTTGATGTCCGGCTCGGCGATACGTTCGGAATCTAGGCAGATGGAGATTTCTGAAATTTCGCGTTCTTTGAAGGGGCTGGCGAAGGAGCTTGACGTACCGATATTAACGGCGGCTCAGCTTAGCCGCGCCGTGGAACAGCGGAAAGACCACAGGCCTATGTTATCAGATTTGCGGGAATCCGGCGCGATAGAGCAAGACGCGGATGTGGTGGCCTTTTTGTACCGGGACGAGTATTATAATCCGGAAACAAATAAGAAAAACCATGCAGAAGTTATAATATCGAAGCAGAGGAACGGCCCCACCGGTACGGTAGAGCTTACATATTTGAGCCAGTATACGAAATTTGCTAATATGGCGGCTTGGGGTGGAGCGGAGTACTAATGCGAGAAGATGCCGAAAAGATGATTAAGCAAATTATAGCCGATAATATGCCCAGGCAAGCGGTGGAAAACGCTTTATCCAAGCACGCCTTTACCGGAAACATCTACATGATAGCGGTAGGGAAAGCGGCCTGGACTATGGCGCAAGCGGCTTTAGATTTCCTTGGCGGTCGTGTAGTGAAGGGAATAGTGCTAACTAAGTACGAGCATTCGCAAGGCTTTTTAGCAAACGTAGATATTTACGAGGCAGGACATCCAGTATCTGACGAAAACACAATAACAGCCACACAAAAATGCATAGAACTAGCAGAAAGCCTAACAGCCGACGACGAGCTGTTATTTTTGGTATCCGGCGGGGGCTCGGCGCTGTTTGAAAAGCCGCTGCCCGGAATTAGCCTGGAAGATATGCAGAATGTAAGCAGTCAGTTTTTAGCCAGCGGCGCGGATATTGTAGAGATTAATATGGTACGCAAGCGCCTATCGGCGGTAAAGGCCGGAAGGTTTGCAGAGCTGGTGGCACCGGCTAAGATTTTTAGTATAGTATTATCTGACGTTTTGGGCGATAGGCTAGATTCCATTGCATCAGGCCCCGCCGCAGAGGATAGCTCTACGGTGGAGGATGCTTTGAAGGTTGTGCATAAATATAAGATAAAACTTACAGATTTACAGAATAAATATCTCAGGACGGAAACGCCTAAAAAACTTGACAATGTAAAGACAGTAATAAGCGGGAGCGTACGCAGTTTATGCGAATCTGCCGCTAGGTCTGCTAAAGAGCTTGGTTACGAGCCATTTATACTGACTACGCAAATGAACTGCGAGGCCGCCGAGGCAGGTAGATTACTAGCCGCAATTGCGCAAGATACGGTGTATGGGCGTAATTCGTTTAAAAAGCCATGCGCTATTATAGCCGGCGGGGAAACTGTTGTTAATATAAAGGGTAAGGGCAAAGGCGGACGCAACCAGGAGCTAAGCCTTGCCGCCGCAAAGGGGATTGCCGGGCTTGATAGTGTGATTGTTTTTTCGCTGGGTTCGGACGGGACGGATGGGCCTACGGACGCGGCTGGGGGGCTGGTTGATGGGGATACCGCTGTTGGGATTGATGTTGATGGTTTGTTGGCTGATAATAACTCTTATGAGGGTTTGAAGAGTAAAAAAGGCCTGATTATTACAGGCCCTACTGGTACTAATGTTAATGATGTTAGTGTGATACTTGCCAGATGATGCCTCTTTTGGGGTCGCTTAGCAGTAAGTTGCTATCCATAAATACAAAATCCATCATACGGCTATAAGGCAGTACAATCCGCTCTGCGGCTTCTTGTTGCGGAAATTGCATATCATATACCGGGCTTACCGCGCCTGCAAGAGAGATAGCCTCTAGCGCTACGCCTTCGTGTAGTCTTAGCTTCCGCAAAACATTAAAATCCCATATGTATAAATTATCGTCATTAAAACGCAGACGGCTTGGCTGGTAAAAAAGCGGGGCTGTACCGTCTATAAAAGCACGTTCGCCACTTACACCCGCCAGATGCCTTATTTGGCCGGCTTCATATACCAGGATAAGCCCTTCTTCGCTGTCAGCTAAAAATATTCTTGTGCCGTCTGTTGCCAGGGCGCTAACCCCTTCCGGCACCTCTGTTATAGTGTTTATGTCGTCTGCGTTATTTACGTTTATTGTCCGCAGATAAGCCGCGCCTACCCCGGCGTTCCATTCTATTAGGTAGATTAGGCCGTTTGATACGACAAAATCACGTATGGCCGTGTTTATTGCGTCTCCCAGGAAGAAGCCCTCTGCGTTAGTGCCGTCTATTAGGCGTATTATGCCGTAGTAAAAGCCGCCGTCCTCGTACCATTCGTCTGTTAGGGTAAATACATCGTTGCCGTAGGTTCTTACTATACTTGGCCGCAGAAAGGGCGGATTAATTTCTATAGTTTCCAGCCTTCCATTATATACGCGGCGCAATACGCCGGAATCTGTTAGGTAAATAGCGCCGCGCTGTGCTATATCCATGCTGGCCGGGCTTACAAACTCTGCATTGCTAATAGCACCGTCAAGCCGTTCCCGGTGCATACTTCCCGCAAATAAAAAGACCTCGCCACCCATAGGATAACGCTGGGAAATCTCAACAATACCGTCCATAGGCTCCACTACCTGAACCCGTATAGTTACGCTGTTGTGACGGTACTGGCCATATACAAAGGTTTCGCCCACGTTTAGGCCTATTATGCGGCTGCCGTCTACCTGGGCTATGTCGCTTGCGCTTATTTTCCATTGCAGATTGTTTTGGTTTAGCGGGCGTTCCTCTTCCGTTTCCGGCAATAAGCGCGTTAGGCGAATTTCACTGGATTGCCGTACCGATACTGTAAGGATTTCTGGGTTTGCAGTCATTATTGTACGGGCTTCTACGTCCAGCATATATGTTCCCATAGTGAAGCCAAAGACCGCCAGGCCAACCGCCGCTACAGAAGCGAAGCCAGCGGCTTTTTTAGCAAGTAAGGAATGGTGCATTCTGGATTTGCTGTGCTGTTTATGCTTTTGGATGTCACTAAGTAAACAATCCACCGACTGGTAACGGTTTTGCGGGTCTATTTCCAGGCATTTATATATAATTTCGCATAAATTTTTTGGCAGAAAATGATGGAGCAGTTTTAGGTTTTTATGTTGTGGTAACTTGCCCGTTGCGGCTTCGTAGAGGATAACGCCTAGGCTATATACATCAGAGCGCACATCAAGAGGCCAGTTTTGATGATCTTTTGGCAATAAATCGCCAAAGCGGTAGTTTATTATTTCTTGCCCTTTGCCACTTAACTTTTTAGGTATTTGCTCTGGCGCACAATAGGAGAGCGTAGCGCCTACAGAGCCGGATACCTCCGATTGCGGTTTTGAGATTCCGAAGTCGATTAAGACCAGTTTATCGTCATATGTTACCATTATGTTGCCGGGCTTTAAATCTAAATGCAGAAAGGCTTCCTCCATGTTATGTAGGTACGAAAGCACTTGCGCCATCTGCTCAGACCAATCTAGCACCTTAAACACCGGTAGCGCTTTATGGGATTTTAGAACCTGATCCATGCTAACGCCTTCGACAAAAGTTTCTATTAAAAACTGACCTTCGCTGGTTTGGAAGATGTCTATAATGGACGGTAGGTTTACATGGTTAAGCCGCTTTAAAATTTCTGACTCTTGCGTTAGTTTGCCTATGTGTTTGGGAATAAATTTTGCTATCCATTCGTTGCCGGTGTTGGTTTTTAGAACCTTGAAGATGCTACCCATGCCGCCGCCTTTTATTTCTGATATATACTCGTATTGCCCCTCAAGCGGCGACCAATCTAGGCCGGATATATGTGGTTGCAAAAGCTCATATTCGCCAAAAATATGCCCCGTGCGTTGCATGTCCATTAGGCCAAACTCTGTGGCGTCCAGCATTGTTCCTTCTTCCGCAATGCTTTGCTCCACATGCAAAGAGGCGGCAGAGGCCGTTGCTTCCTGCTGTATAAGCTGTACTGTAGAGTTGAAGGCGTCAAAAGCCTGTGTCTCTTGCCGCAGAATCTCTTGGTACAGGCTGTTTCTTTTGCGCGAATACAGCAAGTAGCCTATAAGCGCAATAAACAGCGCCGCTGACGTTATCCCTAAGGCAATTAATGCTTCACCAGAATATAACATTATGACCCTCCTATTTTTACAACTACCGCAGATACATTATCGCTGGCTCCTTGTTTTAGCGCGTAGTTTACTAGCTTATCTGCCGTTTTGTTTTTATGGGTTTTTAGGATGGCAGATATTTTACCGCTTGGCACCATACGGTACAGACCGTCGCTACATAAAAGAAAATTGCAAGGGCGGTCTATATTGCCGTACTGGGTGAAAATTTTGGGCCGCTTAAAGGTACCCAGGCAAGAAGTTAGGCGGCCTTTGTTGCTGTGATCTTCCGTTATTTGATATAGCTTGGAAAACCATCTGCTTTCCTGATAATAGATACGGGAATCGCCTGTATGGGCTATGTAGTACTGCTTATCTTGTATCATCAGCACGGAGCATGTAGTGCCGCTTAAGGCTTGGGTTTTTTGGACATGTAGCCTTATGCTGTCGTTTATGCTTTGGAATATGCTGAAAAATGCGTCCAAAATTTCCGCACCCTTGGGGGATATGGTTCCGTTTTGGAATTTAGACCACCATTCCTCTATGGTAGCAATGGCTACGCTTGCGGCATGTTCGCCGTCTTTATGCCCGCCCATGCCGTCTGCTATGCAGAAAAGGCCGGATGTTTCGGCTGATTTACCGAACACCCGGTCTTGGTTGCTTTCGCGGGTGGCTTTGTTTGTTGCGGTGGTGGATTTTAGGGAGAGCATTTGTTTACCATATCCTCCTATACAACCTATAAAGCACAATAGCCGCCTCACCACGCGTAATAGTTCCCTGCGGCATAAACATACCGTCCGCACGGCGTATCACTAAATTCTCCCTGGTAGCCAGTGCCAAATCATTCAAACTCCAATTTGCAAAGGTAGCCACATCGTTAAATTCCCGCAGATAATTCATTGGATCAACAGGGTCAATATAATTCATTTCATTACGCATAATCCGCGCTGAAATGGCCAGCATTTGGTCGCGTGGTATATTCATATTGGGGCTAAAGGTGTTGGTGCCGGTACCGGTCATAATGCGGTGGCGGCTGGCTGAGCCTACTGCGCCAAAGAACCAGTTGCTGCGCGTAACGTCCACAAATCCGCCGCAGGTGTTGGGGTTTAAAATACCCAGCATACGTGTGGTTAGGGTAGCGACCTGCGCACGGGTAAGCGAGTCATCCGGCCTAAACTCGGTGGCGCTAACGCCGCTTACTATACCCTGGGTGGCAAGTGAGCGGATAGCACGTTGCATTTCCTGGGAACGCCCTACTATGTCAGCAAAATCTACGCGATTTTCCACAACTGTAAAGGTTCCGTTTTGGCCTACGCGTGCGTCTAGCAGACCTGTAACCGGGTTAAGGTTGCCGCCGACGTTTGTACCGTTTGTGCAGATAAGCGTCTGGTAGGCTGGGTCGCCCGCAATAGGCGGCACGGACAGCCGTACAGATTCATGCACGGGTCGGCTAAATGTGACGGTATAGGAATTGCCGGTGCTGACGTAAATTTGCAGTGGTGTAAGCGCGTTGGCTCGTATAAAGGACTGGGTGAAGGATAAATCGTAATAAGGGGTACGAATCCAGACCCGCTCTACGTCTGTGAAGGTTGCGGAGGGTTCTACTACAATGTTGACCTGGGCGAAGTCCGAAGTGATGAAGGCGACATTAGCGCTAAGGTCACGGTTAGGTGTATAGCCGCGTGCGCCGAACATTTCCATAATGGAAATACGGGTGTAGCTGGCTATAGCTTGAAGGTATTCTACGTTTGGCTGGTTTACTATAATGTAGTTGTTGACGGGTGTTAGACTTGCGGCCTGTGCTATGGCCAGTTCTGCGAATAGGGCTAGTTGAGATTTATTGTAGTCTGATATATTTTCGCCACCGCCGTAGGTGTTAAGCATATAGTTGAGGGCAAGCTCAACAGCCCGGACAGCGGAAGCCGGGTCGGTAATATCGTCAAGAAGGCCGATGTCCAGCGGAGCGTAAGGGCGTGGAGGTAGGCCGGGTAGCACGGCATAAGCCGCGCCATCGCCTTCCAGTTGGTGACTGTGAGTCACCAACTGAGCGCCGGCATTAGCACCAGGACGACGGCCGGGTATGCCAGCGCTGGTGCTACCTGAGTCGCTATCGCTGTCACTGCTATCGCCGGAATAGCCGCCTGTTGGCGGGGTTTGTTGGGTTGGAGGGGGAGCCGTGCTTATATTTTGAGGTTGGAATAGGAATTCCGTGGTAGGCGGGTTGCTAAAACCTATGACTGCGGCTTGGGAGGGTATTATATTGTTGCGGACGTCTATGTGTGTTAGGTGAGCGAGGTCGCTTACGTTTAGGCCTATTAGTTGATTGCCATAGGCGACTAGGTGGTTTAGGAAGTCTAGCCCGCGTAGGTCGAGTGTACCGCTTAGGTTTTGGGAAGATAGGTCGAGGCCGGTTACGCGTAGGTGGGTTGGGTTTGTGGTGCGGGCTTGCCAGGTGGAGAATGATGACCAATCCGCCGGGATGGTGGAGGCTGTGGCTAGGGTTGCGGAGAGATTGTTGTTGGTTATTATACGGTTGATTATGGC
>Ga0209755_10005365_pt1 | contig 14614 bp, 16 predicted proteins | sample TergutCo191P1_FD_187301 | JGI IMG/M metagenome (GOLD analysis project Ga0209755, IMG submission 187301) | Cornitermes sp. P1 segment gut microbial communities from Petit-Saut dam, French Guiana - Co191P1 (SPAdes) (version 2) | ecosystem: Host-associated > Arthropoda: Insects > Digestive system... | reverse complement strand
GAACTTTCGTATCCTTCCACACGTAGCCGCGCTGCAACTCCGGCAAGCCTAGTTTGCCGTTTTCTACCTCCATAATCAAATTTCTCAAGGTTCGCGGAACAGGCGTAAACAGCATCTTTGCCTCCTTTTTAAACTTTGGCTCAACAAGCCTACCAAAAAAACGGCGTTTTCGCAACCTATGCGGATGGAATTGATCGCCTGGCTCAAGCGGAGAAGAAAAGCTGCAACTTCGCATATGCTAAAAATACAGCAATCTGCCCGCTACTGCTTCATTCGGCGGACTAATAGGCAAGTTGCATTTCTACGTGTGATCGTGTACCATACACAAGCAGGGGGAACGCAATGAAAACCTTCATGGACGACAATTTTCTTCTCTCCGGCAAGACCGCGCAAAGGCTTTACCACGAGGCCGCGGCGCCGGAGCCGATCTACGACTACCACTGCCACCTCATCCCGAAGGAAATCGCGGACGACAGGCGCTTCCCGGACCTCGCGTCCGTGTGGCTCGGCGGCGACCACTACAAGTGGCGGCAGATGCGCTCCAACGGCGTCGCCGAGGAATACGTCACTGGCGCCGCGGAGCCCTACGACAAATTCCTCAAATGGGCGGACACCGTCCCCAGGCTCGTCGGAAACCCGCTCTACCACTGGACGCACCTCGAACTGCGCCGCTACTTCGGGATAAGCGAGACCCTGAACCCCAAAAGCGCGCCTGCGATATGGAAGGCCGCTAACGAAAAGCTCGAGCGCGACCCCGACCTCTCCGTGTTCGGCATCTTCAAAAAGTTCAACGTCCACGCCGTCGGCACCACCGACGACCCCGCGGACAGCCTCGAGTGGCACGAAAAAACGCGCGCTCTCGGCGAGAAAGGAACCGCAACCTTGGTGCAGCCGTCCTTCAGGCCCGACCGCATTCTAAACATCGAGAAGCCCGACTTCGCCGATTACATCGCGCAGCTCGGGAAAGCCGCAGGCGTCGCCATCGCCAGCCTCGACGACCTCCTCGCCGCGACGAAAGCGCGCATCGACTTCTTCCATAAAATGGGCTGCGTCACCTCCGACCACGGCCTGGACTTCGTGCCGTTCGCCACCGCATCCGACGACCCGCACTGCGCCCGCCCGGACGAGATCGACCACGCGCGGTGGGAAAAGGAAGCCAAGGAAACTCTCGCGCGGACTCTGGCGGGCGAGAAACCCGACGCGCGCGCCTGCGAGGCGTGGAAAACCTTCATGCTGAACTTCCTCGGCGAGCAGTACGCAGACAAAGGCTGGGCCATGCAGATCCACGTCGCCGCGATCCGCAACAACAACAGCGCCATGCTCAAAGCGCTCGGTCCGGACACCGGCTACGACGCCGTCCACGACCACCCCATCGCAGAAAAACTCGCGCGCCTCATGGACCTCCTGCACTCCCGCGGCAAGCTACCCAAGACCATCCTCTACAGCCTCAACCTTAAGGACCTGTATCCCATGGCCACGCTCATGGGCTGCTTCCAGGGCGAGAGCGACCCCGCAAAAAAGCCCCAGCCCGGCAAGATCCAGCTCGGCTCCGGCTGGTGGTTCCTCGACCACATCGACGGCATGGAAGCGCAGATGCGCATCCTCGCAAACGCAGGGCTCCTCTCGCGCTTCGTCGGGATGCTCACCGACTCGCGCAGCTTCCTCTCGTACCCGCGCCACGAATATTTCCGCAGGATCCTTTGCAACATCCTCGGCACCTGGGCGGACAACGGCGAAGTGCCCGACGACTTCGAGCTCCTCGGCGGCATGGTGCGCGACATCTCCTTCGGAAACGCGCAAAGGTATTTCGGCGCGGATTGAGCCGGGCGGGGGCGCGCCCAAGAGCAAGCCGCGGAGCATCAAAAAGCGGGGGAAGCCGCAGACCGAAGGTCTGACCCCGCGCTCCAGCCCCGCTCTGCGGGGCTCCGCCCCGCAACGCCCCGCCTGCATCCGCAAGCCGCTTCCCAGATAAGCACGAACCCCCGAAATTTTCATCCAGACCCCCTTGACAAAAACCGCCATCCATCCCATAATGTAAATAGTTGCGTCTGATGAGGGGATTGTATGCGAAGTTCGTATATATGTAGTTATGTGCCAATTTGCTAATAAGTATATATTGACAAAATATTATATTATGATGCTATTAATAAGGAACGGTAAAATGAATGACGAATTGAAACATGGATTTTGGCATATTTTTGACAATGCGCGTAATAAAAAAGATAATGGGTTTAATTGCTTACGAAGAGTGGAGGAATACAAAGGACAAAAAAATTTCGTTCTTGCTTGTACGCAGCGTGATGATTGTACAGCATCAGAGCAGAAGAAAGGTGTAAAGGCATGGTGTGAACTTTTTAAGAATCAACAACTTTCTATTGAAAAATTATGGGTAACGACACGAATAACACAGGAAATACTTGACGCAATTTGTCATCAGCAAACATTAAACGGTCTATACATAAAGTGGGGTGCTTATAATGACATATCAGGACTTGGAAATATTACAAACCTCGAATATTTGCATTTAGGGGGCGGCACTTCATTGGAAAACATTAATGTGCTTTCTAAACTTGACAAATTGAAATCACTTGAAACAATAAAACTTTTTAATATACACGACTATTCTTTACTTACTGATTTAAAAAATATAATAGACCTTGTAATTGAGGGAGATCCATACTCCCAAATGAAAAAAGTAACATTAAAATCGCTAAATTTTCTAAAAGAAATGCCACAACTCGTAAGGCTTTCACTGTGTATGACAAAGATTGAAGATCATTCATATGCCCCCATCACAAAATTGCCAAATTTAAAGTTCTTAGGCCTGCCGAACGACAGAGATTTAGATAAAGATATGAATAAATTGAAAAAATATTTTGAGTAAATATATGTATTTATAAAGAAATTAAGATGAAAAAATAAGAAGAATATAAAAGTCAGAAATTATGTAAAAAGCAAACCAGCACATAACAAACGGTAACTGTACGCCGCCAGAGGGCGGCTAGGCTACGTGAACGCAGCGCGGCGAATACCCGTTGACCCCGCGGCTACCGTTTTTTCCCATGCTTCCATCAGCAAGCTGTTTGTGTATGTTTCTGTAATGCAACTGGTGGAACGCGGGTTGTTGAATTTGGACAACGATATTCATGAATACCTTCCTGCGGATCTGGCACGGCAGCTCAATTTCCGACACAGCTTTACCATGCGCGATCTGTTAAACCATTCTGCGGGGTTCGGGGAGAATTTCTTCAACGTATCATGGGATGCACAAACGGTCGAATCGCGAACCACGCTAAGAGCGGGCTTGCTGGCAACCCAGCCAAGGCAAATTTTTGAACCCGGCACGGCTAAAGCTTATTCAAACTTTGGGGTTGCTTTGGCTGCGTACATTGTTGGGCATATTAGCGCAATGGAATTTGCGGATTTCGAGCGGGCAAATATTCTTGAGCCTCTGGGCATGGCAAACACAAAAAGCCAGCCGCATTGGTTTGGCGATAATGCGTTTTTGCAAGCTACGGCAAGAGGACACCAGCCCGATGGCAGCGGCGGGTTTAATGAAGCCCCGTGGGTCTATTTAAACATTTATCCCGCTGGATCCTTGAGAGGAACAGCCGAGGATTTGGCGCGGTTTGCCATAGCTCTCATGCCGCCGCAAAATGCGCCAAGCCCGCTTTTCAACAGCCGCAACACATTGGACTTGATGCTTAGCCCAAGTTATTCCAATCCAAGAGTGCTAAGGGGGACTCGCCACGGGTTTTTAGCCTACGACGGCATTTACCCCGCATTGGGTCACAGCGGGGGGCTCCCCGGCTTCAATACGGAATTTGTGATAGTTCCGTCTCACAGATTTGGCATCATTGCGCTTAGCAATGCCGCTGGCGGCATGGGAGTTATCGAGAAGATAGTGGACTTGCTTATTGGAAACAGCATGAACGCCGTTTTCCCCCAGGCGGACAATCTGCCCGATGCCGCAAGCGTCGCCGGCACCTTTGTTTCATTGCGCCGCCATGAAGGCAACGTGCTTGAAGTGGCGAATATCATTATGGGCACTCACATGCGGGTAACTGCCATTGACGAAAATACTATAACATTGACAATGACGGTGCTTCCGCTGCCAGGAATGCCAGGCGAAATAGTAATCACATACAGGCAGATAGAGCCATATTTGTTTAGGGCTATATCTGCCAGTTCAGTCATTGACCGTAGATTAGCGCGCGACATGCATGAGCTTTACTTTGTGATGGAAAATGGGCAGCCGGTCAGAATATCAACAAGCGGCAGTTTTGACGCAACGCCGCAGACATTCAGCCAAAGCATGGCTGCATTTATAGGCGGCAGTGTTATAGCGTATGGGAGTTTCGTGTTCTTTTTGATAGCGCCAATAGTAGTCTTGGTAAAGCGCTTGCGCAGGAAAACGGCAGGGACTAGCCCTTTTAGCCGTATTAACAACGGGCTGCTGTTTTGCGGTATGCTGCTCGGGGTTAATTTCCTTGTTTCAGAGATGCGCATGATTGCGGCTTTATCATCAGGGGATCTTCATTCTTCCATTGTCGTGCCGCATATCTGGATAAACTATGTCTTGCTGGCTTTGTCGGCTGCGCTTTTCGTGGTCTCGCTGGTGTTTTTTGCGAAGAGCGAAATTGCGACTAAGCGCAGGGTTTTTTATTTTTCAACGGTCGGCGTCTTGGCGTCGTTCCTGTTTGTTTTATGGCAATGGAATTTTTTCGTGATGGTGTAGCAACCTGCGCTAACGGCTTTGGGCAGTACTCCCGAAGCTCAGCAGGCGCGCATCTACGATGCGACGCGATTGCGCAGGGCGGGAATGAATGCAAAAGGATGAAAGCCCGCAGAGAGAGCAGGCTAGCGCGAAACTAGCCTGCGGCTCTCCTGCAAACACGCCATAACCAGAATGGCTCGCTTGCCGCAAGAAATTTCATCCCAAAATGAACCTTTCCCCCGATTCTATCGTCTATAATAGTGAAACCGGTTTCAATAGACCTCTTGCGAAACTCCATAAGTTTCGCAAGAGCTCTAATGAGACAGATGGAGATGGCACGGTATGGATGACGCGGAATTTGAAAGGCTGGCAGCCGATTGCGAAAATGCGCTGAAGCGGTTTGTGTATTACAGGATGCCAAGCAAGTCCGACGGCGACGATATATTGCAAGAAACGTTGCTGGCGGCTTACTTGCACCGCAATGCGCTGAAAAACCCGGAGGGCTTCAAGCCTTGGCTGCTGCGGATTGCCGGCAACAAATGCAACGATTACTATCGCGAACGCGTGAAGCGGCGGGAAAGCCCCGCGGACATCGACGCGGCGCTGGAGAACGCGCTTTCGCAAAGCCGATACGGTTTGACGGTTGCGCAAGCGGTGCAGGAAACCTTGGGGATGCTGGACTCGAAGGACGCCCAACTGTTGCGGCTGGTGTACATCGACCGCTTTCCCCAGGCGGAAATCGCCAAGCAGTTGGGCATCCCCGTCGGCACGGTGAAAAGCCGGCTTCACGCCGCAAAGCAGCGGTTCAGGTCCGCTTATCCATATCCACCCATGAAACAGCAAAATTTGCAAGGAGTATGCAAGATGCAAAAATTACCGGAAAAATTGCCCGATTACACGATTACGGAATCGGGGAAAGCGCCGTTCCCAGTGAAGTGGGAAGAAACCATGGGGTGGTTTATAGTTCCGAGGCTGGGCGAAAAGTTGTCATGGGCCATGTATGACTGGCCCGAAAAAACCCGTTCGGAAACAAACGAGCTGGAAGTTGTCGGGCGGGCCAGCGTGCATGGCATTGAAGGCGTGGAAATAATCGCCCGGGAACATGGCGGCGGCCAGCATGAGTTCATCGCCCAGAATCGCAATGTTACTCGCACGTTTATAGCGCAGCTAACTGACACCCATTGCCGCTTTTTAGCCCAAAGCCATTTGGAAGGCGATGTCAAGCAAATTTACACCTTCCTAGACGGCGACAGCTTTTTGCGCAATTGGGGTTTTGGCGAAGATAATTGTGGCAACGAGATTAACCTGAAACCGAAAGGGATTATCAGGCGAAACGGCAGCCAGATCCAAGCAGATGACACGGCGTTTTTGCTTGATGTCGTGGGGCGGTACACCGTTGCCATTTGCGGCAAGGAGCATGACTGCATTTGCGTGATGCTCGTGGAAAGCTACGACGACGGAACTCTCTCCGAGCAATTCATCGACCGCAACGGCCGGACTGTTCTGTGGCGAAGGTTCAACCGGGACGACTGGAAACTGGACACCTACAAGCAGCCTTGGAGTGAACGGCTTCCAAACAACGAACGGCTGACAGTCAACGGCAGCGGCATATACGTGCATTGGTATGACTGCATAACGGATTACATTTTGTAGACCGCGCTGGCGGCAAAGGCGCGAAAGCCTTTGCCGCCAATATTATCCCATCATGATCCACAATCGTTGCGACACCGCTTGACACAACGGCTGGAGCCTTTTAGCATATCAACTTATGATGAATGCGATTGAGATTTTTGCAGATGCGGATCTGCGCGGCGATCTGCCAATGTGCATAAGCAAGTGTGCGCCAAGAGTGCGGCAGCCTGCGTTCTGCCTTAAATGCGGCTTCAAAATAATCGGCGTAATGCCCAGCGCTAACGGAAGAGGCAGACCCGACATTTGTCTCGCAAAGCCGTTGTCAGAATCATTGTAAGGAAGCCAAAGGACCCCATGCGCAACCGGCTGCCGTTATTTTACACCGTTACCGCCTTCTTCTGGTTTGCGCTGTACGCCTATGTGCCTTACGTCACGCCCTATGCCGAAGCAATGGGCGCGGATCTGCGGCTTGTCGGTCTGATTGCCGGGGCTTATGGCTTTACGCAAATGGTAGTGCGCTTTCCTTTGGGCTTGCTTTCCGACAAACTGCAAAAGCGAAAAATTTTTGTTCTGCTGGGTCTTATGTTCGCCGCCGTCAGCGGTCTTTGCGTGTTTTTCTTTCCAAGCCCCATGGCGCTGCTCTTGGCGCGAAGCTTCGGCGGCGTGGCTGCTTCCGCTTGGGTTACCTTTGTTATTATGGGCGCCAGTTACTACCCGCCCGCCGAAACCACAAAGTCCGTGGGCATTCTGAACGCCGCCAACGCCTTGGGTCGAATGGCAGCGCTGTTGCTTGGAGGATTCGTCGCCCAATGGCTCGGCGTTGGCTATGTTTTCCTGTTAGGAGGCTTGATAGGAATTGGCGGCCTGCTTTTGGGCGTTGGCATTGTGGAGAAACTTCCGGACGCACGCCAAAATCCGCCCAGCCTTGCGGATCTGCTGGAAGTCGCGCGCAACCGCCAATTGCTCTGCGCTTCCCTGCTAGGAATACTGATACAATATGTAATGTTTGCGACAACATTCGGGTTTACGCCTCTAGCCGCAACCTTGCTTGCTGCCACCCAGCTTCAGTTGGGACTATTGGGCGTCGCTTCCACTCTGCCTGGCCTGCTGGTTTCGCCTCTTGCGGGAACGCTGCTGCCGCAAAAGCTCGGCGTAAAAGGCACCCTGGGCATCGGCTTTGCGCTGGCTGGACTGGGCAGCGCGCTTGTGCCTTTTTGCCAGGAACTGTGGCAACTTTTTGTTGTTCAAATCATTGGCAACACTGGCGCCGCAGCGGTTTTCACCTTGCTGATGGGCCTATGCGTCCGCGGCATTCCTCCCGAGCGGCGCGCCACCGCAATGGGCTTCTTTCAGGCCGTATACGGTCTTGGCATGTTCTTGGGCCCCTTCGCAATGGGCTGGCTCAGCCACGGCATTGGCCTGATGCCTGCGTTTTTCTTCACCGGCGCAGTCGGCGGCCTGGGAGCCATCGCCGCAATCTGCTTTGCAAACCGCGGTTATCTACGGCGCTAAGTGATTGCCCAGAATCCCAAGCGCAATTCGGGAAGCGGGAATGCAAGCAGGATCAGAGGGCTGCGCCACGACAGACGCGCGAGTATGCTGAATGCGGTTTCTCCAGCCTGTGCCGCCAAGCTGTGGCATTCAAGGACGAACACAGAAAGTAAAGACAGCAGACGAAGCGCAATGCTGGCGAAGCAAAATACGAGTTATATTCAATCGGTGCTCGCAGTTGGTCTCGCATAAACGCAATATCGCGGCTAATCTTGGAAATGCTTGTTTTGCACATTCTTGCCAAATCATTCGAATTGGGAAAACATCCCGAGGCGATTTTCATATCGATCTGATATGTGATAGACTCTTAGGAAGTGCCGTTTTCGGCAGGGATTGCCTAGCCAGTTTTTTATAGGGCTTCATTGTTAGCTCCCCTTACTCATACTTATCACGTTGGTCTGTCATGGAACGATGACCAACGGAAACTTATGCAGCACCTGCAAAGTTGGGTCGTGCCGCCAAGCGAAAGCGCGAAAACACTTCCCATGTCTTTGGAAGTATGGTATAATGAGGGCGATGAAACCCATAATGCTGGTTCTGCTTTCGCTCATGTCCGCGGGCGTGCTTCTCGCGCAGACAAGTCCCGAGCTTGCGCTGCGCGCCCTGCAGGAAGGCTTCCCGTACAGGGTCGGCGAGATCGCCTTCGTTGACGGCGACTGGACGATTTCCGTTAACGGCGAGGTTTTCTTCTGGGCGAATGGCAGGCTTCTCCCCGAGGCTTACAGGCACAGGAGCGACGAGTTCAGCGCGCACTCCTTTTACGTGGTCGCGGTGTCTCCTACCCCGCCCTCCGCGCTGTCGCCGGAGCGGATCGCGAGCCTGCGCGAGCAAGGTTCACCCCAAGCCAGGCAGGCGCGTCCAGACGTTCACCGCGCGTTCCAGGCCGCGCTGTACGGGGGCAACACCCGCATCGAAATCGAGGCCCTGCAGAGAAGGGTCGAATTCCTTGGTTTCCGTATGAGCGTCCATAGGGACATAGTTGGCGCGCTTGCGCGGGTTGAGGCGGAGATAATGGAATGGGAAGGCGCGCGCGATTTTATAGCCACGCTAGGAAGTGCGTATGGTTTCAATTGGCGCCAGATCGCTGGAACTCAGCGCATGAGCTACCACAGTTGGGGCCTGGCGATCGATATCCTGCCGAGAAACATGCGCGGACTGTCAATTTTCTGGCAATGGGAGCGCGACTTTAACCCGGACTGGATGCTGGTTCCGCTGGAGCGCCGCTGGAACCCTCCTGAGCAAGTGATCAACGCGTTCAGGCGGAACGGTTTCATTTGGGGCGGCACCTGGCCGTTCTTTGACAACATGCACTTCGAGTACAGGCCGGAACTTCTGGCGTACACTCGCCTGCGCGCTGTGAGAGCCGCTGCGACGGCTGTTGGCGGCATAAGTCTGCACCACGTCTATCCAGACCTTTTTGGTTGGCAAAGCGGTTACTAAGGAAGCGATGATGAAACCTAATCTAGGATGCGTCTCTTCGGCGCGGAAATCGTTGTTTCCCAAGGGGGCGATTAAGGTATCTCTGGCTAGTTTCGCGCTTCTTGCTGAAATCCGCGCGCCATGTGCATTGCCGCGCAAAGACGCTTGCGCCGACTGCCATTTTCTGGAACCCGAATCGCCGAAAGGCGGTAGGCAGTTACCGTTTGTTATGTGCCATTTTGAATAAGCATATTCAGTGAGTTTTGTCTTGACAATATACAAATATTGAAATATATTGTGTTTACAAATGGCATTTAAGGAGGAATGTAGTGAAAAAATTAGCGAAGCTAGTTGATCAAGTATCAATGGAGGCCATTCATTTAATTGGGGCAGAAAAAGAATCCTTCACAAAAATTGGCGGTCAGCCAATAGCAAAAAAAGACTTTGTGTGGCCAAAATGGAATGATCGATCCCTAGCATTCATCATGCAAATTAAATTATCGGAAATAGTTTCTTTGTCGCAGATGAAATTATTTCCATCAAAAGGGTTTATATATGTCTTTTATGATAAAGAGCAAACAACTTGGGGATTTGATCCTAAGGATAAGGGAAGTTGGAAAATAATTTATGAAACTGAATCTGACGATATTGGGATAATACCTTATCCAGATGATCTTGAAGAAGATTATAAGTACAAAGAGAAAAATTTGGAGGAGAAAAGAATAAAAACATATCCATCATCAGAAGATGAAAAATTTGAAAAATTAAATTTAACAGAGGAACAAATTGATGAATATATAGATTTTGTCGATTCTATATATGGTGGCAATCCGCAACATCAATTGTTTGGTATTGAAAATTCAATACAAGATCCTGATATGAATTTGCAGTGCCAGCTGGTTTCAAATGGTTTATATTGCGGTGATAGTAGTGGTTATAATGATCCAGAAGCAAAAAAACTTGAAAAAAATAAAGCAGATTGGATTTTTTTCTTGCAAATAGATTCCGATGAAGATATTGGAATGATGTGGGGAGATGAAGGTAGATTGTATTTTTGGATAAAGAAGGACGATTTATCTAAATTAAATTTTGAGAATATTTGGATGATCTTACAGTGTGGGTAAAATATTGACTGCCCAAAACGGCACATAACAAACGGTTAACGCTCACCATTTTCTTTATGGGGCGCAAAAAACGTCGTCAACCTAGAACGTTATGCGAAGTGTGAGCAACATATTTATCAACTTGTTCTGCGTCAAATAACTCAATTAAATATTTTTTGGATTTGATATATTCATTTTTATAGCCAACCTTAATAAGAAATATTGCAAAAATAAGCATTGCTATTGGAACAATCAAAAAGAGTACTATTTGATTTAAAATACCAATTATAATCATTGGAAAACCAATAATTATAAGCAGGAAAAATCATATTGTCGTAAAAATCTTTATAAATATTTGCACGCTGAAGTATAACTTTATTATTGTGCTGTTTTGATCCTCATATATTATTCCCCTAATTATCGGATTAAATGAATTTACATAATAGAATCTTTTCAATCCGTTATCTATTACAGTGGAAAAATTCAAATTTCTCATTATTTTAAAATCATATCTCCTGTTGCTATATATTTCTCCATTATATGGTTTATTAATTGGTGATATTACTGAAAATATTTTATTTTTGATTTCTTCCTTTGACAACAAAGTTTTTAAATATACCCCATTTGACAAAAACATTTTGCACCTCTATTTAGCCATAAATTTTTGATAATGTCAATGTCTTTTAAGTAATTTCACATTTCGCATAACATGCGATGTCCGCCAAGGTCAGCGTTGATCCCGAAGGCATACGCGCAGTGCCCAAGCCAGGTGCCAGAGTATATTCATAAACGCGGAAAAATTCATGCTGGAAATGTGAAAAAATATGCACTATTAGACGGTTGACACGGCGATAAGATGTGTTACATATTAGCCAGAGGCTAGGATGTGCGAGATATGCGGCTGTGTTGGTCGGCGTGTGCTTCATGCCGACATCATGCCGCGCATCGGGGCAAAGGTCAAGGGGTTTCGTGTGGAGACGCTGCGACGGCTGAAGCCTGCACCACGTCTATCTGGACCTTTTTCACTGGCAAGGTGGTTATTAAGGGAGCGATGATGAAACCTAATCTAGGATGTGCATCTTCGGCGCGGAAATCGTCGCTTCCCAGGGGGCGATTAAGGAATCTCTGGCTAGTTTCGCGCTTCTTGCTGAAATCCGCGCGCCATGTGCATTGCCGCGCAAAGACGCTTGCGCCGACTGCAATTTTCTGGAACCCGAATCGCCGAAAGGCGGTGGGCAGTTACCGTTTGTTAAGCGAAGTGGTGGCGTACCACATTCTTTATCAACTATCAGAGATGTATATAACGTTTAAGGTAAATGATCTTTTAGCAAATCGAATAAGCAAACTGTAAATTTGCATGACTGACAAAAGGAGGTTCAGCAAAACCATGTTCTTGCGAAAAAGCATCGGCTGTGGTTTTGCCGAACCTGAACGGTCTAAACAACAATTACCGCGACTTTTCTTCCATTTCTTTTTTGTTTTGCGGTGTAATCTCTAGTACTAAATACTGTGTTCCACCGCAATGTGGACAAGATGATAAATGGTTTGAAAAAACAGTTCCGCAACTTCTACATTGCCTAACCTTATCACCTACGTTGATATTAATGGCCATTTTTAACCTCCTTCTATTTAAAGATAAGAACAGTGTTCAACGAACACCTTTTTATGCCCAATGGGCAATATTCAAAACACTGAAAACTTCAGTGCAAGGAATCCATTACCACTTAAACACATTTAATTAATACTGTTAATATATTAAATGTTTCATCTACCAGTCACAAGTTGGTAAATAGTGATAAAAAGATAAATTTCTGTTGGTCCATATTTGATTTCCTCCATTAGAGTAATTTTAGCATTTCGAAATAAAAAATCAAGCCCCACATTCTTTTTTTCATATATATTTTCCAAATAGTTTAGCCACCATTTCACATAACGTTACAGGTAACTGACGTTTTGCGGTTGCGTAGAAGGGCTTGCGAAGCAAAGCCAGCAACCGCAAAATGTGGTGGAGCGAAACCGCACAAAGGCGCTAAGCGCCGACTGCGGTTTTGCGGAACCCGAGCCGCCGTAAGGCGGCGAAGCAGTTATCGTATGTTATGTGCCGTTTGTTTTGCCTTCTCATGGCATCCAAAGGATATCGTTATTCCCTTTCCATAAAAAGGACGACGTTAGTTCCATCTAAAGGAGCGGCCATCTGAATAAACATACTGTTTCCTAAAAAATCAAATAGTGGCGTACCATCGTCTGTCTGCCTTGAACCTAAAAAAGTCCAACCATTACTCGTCAGATAATCCCCAACGAGTCTAACTTGATCTCTACTGTGAAAATTTCTAAAGTCGTAAAGAAATTGAACACCCCAAACCCTTCCGTTACTATCTGAAAACACAATAATATTTTCACCGCTGTGTAAGCCTCCACCAAAACCTGCCGAACGATCAAACTCAGACGGAACCGCATTACCCAATAATCTATTTGCAACTAAAATATCACCCTCTATGGAAATATTTCGGTCTATGGGAATATTCTGCGCAAACCCATGCAAGACAACCACAAAAAACAAAACCACCAGACAAATAACCTTCTTCATAAACGCCTCCGTAAAATTATACATTTTTATTAATTTTATGAACCACTGAAAAAAATGCAAAACCAATGGCACATAACGTTACAGGTAACTGACGTTTTGCGGTTGCGTAGAAGGGCTTTGCGAAGCAAAGGCCAGCAACCGCAAAATGTGGTGGAGCTAAACCGCACAAAGGGCAAAGCCCGACTGCGGTTTTGCGTAGCCCGAACCGCCCGAACAGGGCGGTGAGCAGTTACCGTTTGTTATGTGCCGTTTATTTTATTTCACAAATACCGTCTTCAGAACTCATCACACTCCTTCCTCAAAAGAAAGGGTTAGAGTACCTGCAGGTGTTATTGTTCCGTTAGGATTTTCTCTAGGATTTTGATAAAACCTAACCAAACGAAAATTTAATCCCCCGAAAAATCCGCCTCCCATCCATGATCACTAGAACGGTCGGCAACTAAATTTAAACCGCTCTGTCTTAGCAATAACACCAAATTGTCATAGTCTGCTTTCGTTTTATTTGACCAATAAAATGTTATCCACCATTCTCCGTTGCTAGACCAACCTTGATAATCTACACCAACGCCTGTAATTATTGGATACAAGATTCCCCAATTAGCACCACCAGATGTCATTAGAACATCAGCAGGAGGAATATCCCTGCTCAGATTTAGATTGGCAAAGAAAATATCACTGCTTTGTCCAAATGCCATCTGCGGGAAACCTATTAGCACCGCCAATGCAACAACCCCAAAAAATTTTATTGTGTTTTTCATAAAAACCTCCATTAAAGTCTGCACGACTATTATTGCACCTCAAGGTGCATATCAACTTATACTAAAAAAGCAAAATAACATCAAGTCCTCAGAACATATCCGATTTTATGGAACATAACTGGAACGGTATATGCCATAGGTTTCATGTGATTATCCAAAGTGGATTCTTAAATCATACTACGAATAATCACAGTAACTCTCATCTCTGTTACATGAGTTATAATCATAACCTCCATTCCAGCCGATTCATTAATCTCAAATTCAAAAACTTCATCTCCTTGAGAACCCATACCTGCGGGTGCGAAACCAATATTCCTAAAATGATCCCTAAACGCAGTACGAACATCAAACAACATATCCCCAGTCGTTATGTTACCTATCGCAAATTCGTAAGATACAACGACTCCATTGACAACAGTAAGCCAATCTCTATATTGGTTTTCAAAAAATCTTCTGCCATCTGTGCCATCAGATACATGTACGAATCCATTTGGAACAGCCCTGCCAAGATGAGCAATAGCATCATTAACAAGCGGGCCAAAATTCAGTGAAAAACCCTGCAAAGCAACCGCAGAAACCAATAAAACCGAAAGAACAACCTTTTTCATAAAAGCCTCCATGAAAATATTACATTTTACTAGCCATATGTACCATTGAAAAAAATGCAAAACCAATGGCACATAACGTTCTAGGTAACTGACGTTTTGCCAGCTCGAATAAGGGCTTGCGCAGCAAGACCAGGGCTGGCAAAATGTGGGTGAGGGAGGCGTGGGAGCGAGCCGCAGGCGACCGACCTAGCCGACCGAACCCCGAGGGCGCGAATAGCGCCCGCAGCAGTTGCCGTTTG
>Ga0209755_10005363_pt1 | contig 14616 bp, 17 predicted proteins | sample TergutCo191P1_FD_187301 | JGI IMG/M metagenome (GOLD analysis project Ga0209755, IMG submission 187301) | Cornitermes sp. P1 segment gut microbial communities from Petit-Saut dam, French Guiana - Co191P1 (SPAdes) (version 2) | ecosystem: Host-associated > Arthropoda: Insects > Digestive system... | reverse complement strand
AAAAAGCAGCTAAGTCGCACTTATTAAGCGTTTAGGATAAAGAAACGCCAACATTTCGACACAAAAGTAAATAATTAGCCGCCACGGGGCTTCTTTTGCTTTTTTTTTGCTTAGCTTAGGTTATGCAAGAGATTTATTATCTCCTCAGCAATCTATCACGTGCTGCATTTAACTTTTGTGCAAAATATTCTGAGCCTCCTTTATCTGGATGAACTAACTTCATTAAATTTTGATATGCTTTATTGATTTCGTTTTTGCTTGCTTCAGGATTTAGCCCCAATATTTTTAGTGCCTCATCTGTGGACATATTATTACCGGCTTCATTTTTAGTATAACTTCTACTACCGTTGAACTCATTCAAAAATCTACTCAATATAGAATTCATCATGAAACTTATGTTATTTCTTTTTGTTAAGAAGAGAAAAAATACAACAACGCTGGGCAAGACAAAAGTAATTACTATGAATATCAAAAAAAGAAAAAAGATGAATGACATGTATATTTTTTTATCATTTTGTGATTAAATAGTAACAATTATAGTCGTCATGGTAAACAACATGTTCATTCAAATTGAAGAAACACCAAACCCAAACACGCTAAAATTTCTTCCTGGGTTTGCAATTTTAAACAAAGGAGAAACGGCTGATTTTTCAAATGCGGATGAAATAAAAAATTCTAAACTAGCAGCAAACCTTTTTCAAATAGAACATGTGATGAGAGTATTTTTTGGTCATGATTTTATTTCAGTTACAAAGCCGGATGGTATTAATTGGGACATATTAAAAGTGGAAATTTTAACTACGATGATGGATCACTTTACTTCTGGTGGAAAAGCACTTGATAAGGAAGGGGTGAATGATAATAACATACTAGAAGAAGAATTTTTTGATGAAAATGATATAGAAATTGTAAACAGGATAAAAGAGTTGATGGAAAGCTATATTAAACCTGCAGTTGCTCAGGATGGTGGTGATATCAAATTTCGTGGCTACAAAGACGGAATAGTTTACGTTGAGCTGCAAGGAGCTTGCTCTGGATGTCCAAGTGCTGCAGTTACTCTCAAGCAAGGAGTGCAAAATATGCTGTGCTACCACATACCAGAAGTTTCGGGTATAGAGACTATACTATGATTAATCAAACAGTTAGAGGAACAAAAGATCTTCTGTTTGATGAATGGTATAGGTTTAAATATGTTCAACAAACAGCGAGTGAAATTTCAAGTTTATATGGCTTTTTGCCTGCTGAAACTCCAATATTTGAATACACAGAAGTCTTCACAAAAACTTTAGGTGATAGCTCAGATATCATCAATAAAGAGATGTATACCTTTAATGATAAAGGAGGCAAGAGCATAACTTTACGTCCTGAGTTCACCGCAGCAGTTGTCAGGCTTTTGATTGAAAAAAAACTGCAAACACCAATAAAATTATTCTCGACAGGACCTGCATTTCGCTATGAAAGACCGCAAAAGGGAAGGCAAAGGCAATTTCATCAGATAAATTTTGAAGCTTTCGGCATAGAAGATCCAAAAGCCGATATTGAATTAATTACACTTGCTCAGCATCTATTAACTGAATTTGGTATCGATAAAAATGTAAGGCTGGAAATTAATTCTTTGGGCGATGGTGAAACAATAAGTAAGTATAGAGAAGTCTTGATATCATATTTTAAAAAGTTTCAAAACGACCTATCAGAAGATAGCCAAAATCGATTGATTAAGAACCCACTCAGAATATTAGATTCCAAGGATAAGACAGATAAAGAAATAATTTCTGGTGCACCTAAAATCAGTGACTATTATACAAAAGAGTCCTTGAGTTTCTTTGAGCAAATACTAAATGGATTAACAATTCTTGATATACCTTATACTGCAAATGATAAATTGGTCCGAGGTTTGGATTATTACTGCCACACAGTGTTTGAATTCGTCACAGAAGATTTAGGTAGCCAAGGAGCAGTTTTTGCAGGGGGAAGATATGATAATCTAGTATCTTCAGTAGGTGGGAAGCATACTCCGGCAATAGGATTTGCAGGAGGCATTGAGCGCATAATGGAACTGGCCAACTGTTTCGTGAAAGAGGAAAGAGCTGTTTATCTAATTCCCATTGGCAAAGAGGCTGAAGAGTATGCTCTAGCACTTGCAAATGAGCTGCGCAGAAATGGTTTATATGTAATCTATGAGTATAGCGGAACTCTCAAAACCCGAATGAAAAAAGCAAATCAAGCGGATGCTAAAGTTGCACTTATTTTTGGTGATGAAGAACTGAGCAGCAAAACTTTAAAGGTCAAAGATATGGATTTGGGTGAAGAAAAAACGGTTGCCCGTAGTAATATAATAAAAAGCATTCATCAAGTGTATGGCAGGAACCGCAAGAGCAGGTTTTGTTAGGCATGTTATTGCTCTTCTCCACCCGCAGTCACAGACGCTTGTATCTATTCAAGGGCGTAGTAAGTATTGAAGCAAAAGCGGTGTCATCCAAGTAGCCCCTTCTCCTGTCATCCAAACACCTCCTTTTTTTGTCATCCCAGTCTGGGATCCAGAATACTACTTTAGTAATAAATATTTAAGAAATTTACCAGATGAGAAAAAAAGGCAAAAGAAGCCCCGTCGGTGGCTAATTGTTGTCTAAGTGGAGAAAGTCACCTCTCCCCACTCGACTTCAAAACCGGACTTGTGACTTTCACCACATCCGGCTTCTCTCTAATTTGGTGTTTGTCATACATACTTCTCCATGTAATCAACATTTCAAAGCTTGGTAAATTTGTTTTTGTAGCTTCAATACAGCGTTCTCTATACTACTAGAGAGGTCGTATTCATTCATACCTAACACTTAATGTTGGCTCATAACATATTAACCACTACTTACAACTTTACCCTCCAAATTACAGTGTCCACGTCAGCATATCCTAAACATTACTTTAGGCCTTAGCTTTTTAGACAATCCCTCCATCACAAATGCTTGCGGCTGGCTACCTACTTATTCCATAGGAATAAGAGCATATATGAGGTTACCCCGTTCCATGGTTTCGTTTCGCGTTAGACTTAGGTTTTTACTATTTGCCGGAAGCTGAGAACATCTATAATCAAGAATAAATAATCTTGATTCCTCTTTTGCTTCATACCATTTTGGTCTATGCGTATCAACCTTGTTTCGCATATTGGTACTAACGACAATTCAAACATAAATTTCTCTCGTAACCATATCTAACTCTGTTTGCAGGGATTTACCATAAGGTTTAGTATTACCTGCTTTTGTCTCATGCTTGCACCCCAGAGGTTGCCATTCTCTGAAATGTGAAACATACATTATCTCCGATGTCTAGAGAAGATGGAATTTAACCATCACAAAACCACGACTATTCGGATCGCACATTTATATGTACCTCAAATATCGGCGTTTTTATCCTCAACGCTACGATTTAGCTACTTTTAAATGCAAATAACCAAAACTGTAAACGTTAAGAATTTTACTGAGCGGAAAAAAAGGCAAAAAAACTCTGAGGCAGCTAGTATTCAAATTCTCCCTTGTCTATTTGACGTTCTATACTGTCTTAAACGACTTATAAGCGCGTTTCAGCTTGAAAACCAGAAGTTTTAAAAAGACGTGAAGTGCACATAGTGCAAAAATTTAAACATGAGACGCCAAATACCCTAAGTTTTTTGTCATTAATCCACTGCAGAGATTGCGAAGATAAATAAATAGCTTCAATACTATGATAAGGGAACTGGCGAAGGTTGTCAAGTAGTTTTTTTGTTTCTGTTGGATGACGTTATAACTTTTTTCCACTGTTGTCTACCCGCTTTCTGTGTAGCGAGGATTGGTATTAGTTCAAGAACCATGTAAAAAGTTCGATATAATTACCGTAATAGTAAAAGTACGAATAAGAGTGTGCCAGTAAGCTCTGCTTGAGAGGAATTTATTTTTTAGGTTTGTGAATTTCTTTGAAAGGTGACTTCCTGCGCTGCCTTGGGTAAGATGAACGGTAATAGATTAAACGGAAGAATAGTGTAGAAATAATAGGTCTAATAGGTGACTTTATACCGTTGTTAAAAACCCATATCCATACGTTAAATGCAAAGCTTAAAAGCCCAGTTAGTATAGGTACTGTGTCTGACTCTTTGATCAGCTTCCAAAGCAGCCAAATAATGGATAAAGATACAGAGAAGAGTGGGAAATGCTTCAATGCTGCCGTCCACTCATTAGGTTTTGGTAAAAATTCAAGTGTGTTAGGAAGAAATGATAAAATGAGGTATGGAAGTGCAATGCCTAAGCCAAGAAATAAGAAAATGCTAAGAGAAATAAGTATTGATGACTGAGTAAGAGCAAAACCTATGGCAGGTGCCATAAAAGGTGTGATACAGGGAATTGCAACCAACGTTAAAAGTATTCCACCGAGAAAACTGCTACTAGCTTTATCTGAACGAGAAAATATGAGAGGAATGTCAAACAAGCTACAGAAACATAAGCCTATTGCAAACATTACATGTAGCAATATTATTACAAAAATGGGAGATTGTATATGGAAACCCCAGTCCATTGCATAACCTATGTTACGTAATGTTAATAGCATTAAGGACAATATCAACATGCTAGTCAATACTCCAAGAGTATAGGCTATGCCATTTAATTTCAGTTTAAATGAGTTGCCAGGGCCATTGATTATTGCTGCTGCTTTTAGAGAAAGAACAGGAAAAACACAAGGCATAAAGTTAAGTACCACACCACCGATAAATGCGTATGCTGAATTTATTAGAAACCCCACGATTTTACATATAATTAAAACTATAATACAGTTTGAAGTAAAAGAATCTACTTAAATAGTCAATTGACTTTTTGCGCTGGCATGTTAGGATGTATGGTCACAAAGTGTGATGGTATGGATTTAGTATAAATAACTCAGGAGCACTGTAAACATATAAATTCAAAAGGTGTAAGACCCTTGAGAGTTTTGAGTCTTTTAGCGTAATTGTAGGCCATCGTAAAGATGCTCTTTGAGTTGCTGATGCAACCGATAGTAATACTTCTTAACTGTAGCATTCTTTAGTGTTTTGTTCATACGTTCAACTTGGCCATTTGTCCAAGGATGGCTCATTTTAGTCAGAGATCCATTCTCTTTGCAAACTCTATCAAATATGTGTTGAAAAGCGTGCTTATGGCGCTTTTGGTTGGTGAATTGTATACCGTAAAACAGTATGGATTTTATATGGTAAAATTCTAATTAAGTTATGTAAAAATTCAGCAGCTATGGGTTTTGTAGCACTGTTACGCAACTCAACATAGGTAAATTTGGATGTTCTATCGATAGCAACAAATAAATATAACTTTTGTTCTGACTTCTGCGATATCAATATGGAAATAGCCTATAGTTTGAATTTCTTTTTTGGTTTAACTTCATCATCTACATCTGGTAGTCTGCATGCCTCTGTAAGCAACGATGTAAGCTAGAGGTGTGGAATTGTAGACTGGAGAGCATAAAGGCAATCATCTAATGGTAGCAGCGTATGCTTTCGAAATGCAACCTTCCTCTTCCAGAGTTAAGACAGTCGATCTCGGATGCGTTGGACCCATATCTGCATCTTCGGTAAATGAGCGTTTTCTCCATTTAACAATAGTTTTTGGATTAAGGTTATAGTATTTGGAGAGCTTTGCTATGCTCTCTTTACTATTTTGTATTGCTCTACGCTGTTGTTCTGGCGCACCCATGTAACCATAATTCCTCCTTTGATGGTCTCATATTTTATCATACCATCACACTTTGGGACCATACATAATCACATCACTCAACATGGAAAAGGCAAAGCAACTTGGTATGTAGCTCAATAAGATGTATATTCATTTTGAATTGTAGGGAGGTCTAAGCTATGCTTACAAGGATGACAAAATTTCAAAAAAAGCCTAATATAACATAAAAAGCTTTATGAAGATCAAAGTTGGAGTAATAGGCTGTTTAGGCAGAATGGGCAAAAAAACACTTAGTGAATTGACCATAAATACCAAAGTAGAGGTAGCAGGTGCTGTTGCCCGTGCAGATAGTAAATACGTAGGCTTAGATATAGGGCCAATTATAGGCCACAGCTTCAATTTAGGAATCAAAGTTACAAGTTCTATTAGTAACGTGTTTGAGTCATCCGATGTTGTAATAGATTTTACAACTAAAGAATGTATGCTAGACTGCCTTAAGGCGGCTGTGAAATTTAAAAAACCGCTAGTTAGTGGTACAACTGGAATAGAAAGTATCGATTTAAAAGAGTATGCTACTGAAGTTCCAATATTATGGTCGGCAAACATGAGTGTTGGGGTGAATGTGTTACTGAAATTGGTAAAAAAAGCTGCTGGGCTTTTAGGTAACGAATACGACGCTGAAATTTGGGAAATGCACCATAACTTAAAAAAAGATTCGCCATCTGGAACAGCTATAGAGCTTGGTAAAGCAATTGCTAGCGCTTCAAAAAAGGATTTCGAGCTCAATCAATATTTACACAATAGTTCGAACATAAGAAAGAAGGAGAGTATAGGTTTTGCAGTATCTCGTGGAGGTGGAGTGATAGGAGACCATAGTGTAATGTTTGTTAATTCTGATGAACGGATAGAATTAAATCATAAAGCAATCAATCGCACGACATTTGCTAAAGGTGCTGTTCAAGCAGCAATATGGCTATATGAAAACAAAAGAGGAACACCAGGACTCTATTCAATGCAGGACGTGATATGAGCGATACACGTGCCTCTGTTAAAAATTTAAATCTCTGGTATGGCTCTAAGCAAGTTTTATTCGATATAAATTTGGATATTTATAAAAGAAAAGTTACTACTTTTATCGGGCCATCTGGGTGTGGTAAATCAACCTTTTTGCGCTGTTTTAATCGCATGAATGATTATGTACCAGGGTGCAAAGCTGTTGGTGAGTTGGTTATCAACGGGCTAGGTAATATATATTCACGTGATATGGATGTCGTGCTACTTAGGGCAAAAGTTGGCATGGTATTTCAAAAGCCAAACCCTTTTCCAAAGTCAATATATGATAATGTTGCTTATGGACCCAAATTGCATGGCATGGTGAAGAATAAGCAAAAATTAGACGAAATGGTGGAAAATAGTTTAACTAAGGTCGGTTTATGGGAAGAGTTAAAAGATAGGCTGCAGGACAGTGCGTTGGATTTGTCTGGTGGCCAACAACAGAGATTATGCATTGCTCGTGCAATTGCAGTGAAGCCAACTATTTTATTAATGGATGAACCATGCTCCGCTCTTGATCCAATGGCAACCAATGCAATCGAAAACCTTATACAAGAACTGAAATTAAGGTTTACCATAATTATGGTGACTCATTCGATGAAACAAGCTAAAAAGCTATCTGATAGCGTAATTTTCTTTTGTAATGGCAAGATTGTTGAATCCGGAAATGTTCAGGAAATATTTGAAGATGCTCAATCCCCCTTAACGAAAGAATATATTCTGGATCATTAAATTCCGCTATGCACAAGAACTTTACTCTCAATAGCCTCGCTGGCAATAATACGGCTTTCAAAATCAATATTGATTATGTCGGATAGTGAGTTAACATCAGCGTAACCATTAAAACTTTCTACCGTTGACTTCACCACCTTTACTATCTCTAAAAAGCCGATTTGCGACTTCAAAAATTTATTAACGGCTATTTCATTTGCAGCATTGAGAACAATGCTATTTGTTTGTGGAGCAGAAGAATTCAGCACTTCCATGCTGAGCTTTAGCGCGGGAAAGCGCTTGTGATCAGGTTCTTGAAAGGTTAATTTTTTTTGCTTTGTTAAATCTAATTTATAACTCAAAGCTGACCTTTCTGGCCAAGACAGAGCATATGAGATAGGAACTGCCATGTCAGCTTCTGCAAGCACAGCAAAGTTGAAACCATCCTTGTAAACTACAACTCCATGTATTATCGATTCAGGGTGCACTACTGCCTCAATTCTATTTGGGCTAACGTTAAACAAATTATGTGCTTCTATTATCTCTAGTGCTTTATTCATCATCGTTGCACTGTCAACTGAGATTTTCCTTCCCATGTTCCAAGTAGGGTGACTTAGAGCCTGATTTACTGTAATATTTCTTAATTGCTCAAGGCTATAATTCAAGAATGGTCCACCAGAAGCAGTGAGTATAATCTTTTCCACGCATCTATCGTCACTTTGCAAAACTTGAAAAATTGCGTTGTGTTCAGAGTCAATAGGAATTATCTGTACGTTTTTCTCTTTAGCTCTCTTGAGTAGTAATTTTCCACCACAAACAATACTTTCTTTGTTTGCTAGTGCGATGATTTTGGCACCACTCTCTATAACCTGCATGACTGGTTCAAGGCCTGCAATGCCAACTATTGCAACAACTGAGAGATCAGCGGGCAGAGAAGCGACATTTTCTAAACCTTCAGTATCAGCTTCTATTTTGACGTTTGTACCAAGTAGACTTTCTTTTAAATCTTTATAAAACCTTTTATCAGAGATAGCAACATATCTCGCATTCAGCAGTTTTGCTTGATACGCCAGTAGAGCAAAATTCGAATGGGCGCTGAGTGCTTCTACCTGGTATTCTTCTTTTCTCTTCAGTAGTAAATCTACAGTCTTTTTTCCAATACTTCCTGTTGATCCTAGAACTGAAACCTTTTTCACTAAAACGAACTCATGTTAATTAAACGAGCTAAACCTATTCTTACCAGCAGTTTCTGGACTTAACCACCAAGCTCATGTCCATGGTCATCGCCAACAGATGGTGAAGGACCGGGCGAGAAAGACTGACCATGGTGATCACCTGCATCATGCATGTCATGTAAACCTTCAGCATCGTGAGCCATTTCGTTGCTAGCGTGGGGATAATCGTCCGAATGAGGTCCTCCATCACCGTGACCTGTATCCATTCCTTCCGATGGCATATCTTCCCCACCTCCACCACCTGAAAAATGTTCTGCAAGACTTTCAAGAAACTTTATGCCAAACATGTTACCTGATTTTCCGAACAACGTTACTAAGCTACTACCACTTACCAAACCTTCGAACACATTACAGTAAGCAGGAATTGCTCCTTCATGAAAGTTGAACAACCATTTCATTCCATCCACAATTGTTGCAACAGAGTCACTATGACCAAGACCAAAGCCACTCTTTTCTCCTTGGTTTTCTTGGTGTTGTTGTTGAGCTTGCCACTCTGCAATATTTGGACCTTGGGCTTCAGTCATAAACTTTTATTCTAAACCTTAGACTACTATTTTACCACAAATATTGAAAAATATCAATAGGGCTACCATTTTCTGAACGACAACATGCTTTTAAGCGCTTATTGATGAGACTAGCGAAACGGTTTTACGATAACCGCAATAATTATAATTATTATCAATACTGTAACAACTTCATTTACAATACGGAAATAAACATGACTTTTCCTATTTAAGCCCATTGCAAAGTTTTTCCTGTGCCTTGCAAGTAGTCCATGAACAGCAAACATAAAGAATAATGCTAGTGCTTTTATGTGGAACCACCCTTCGCGGTATGCCTCTCTCATAACCATTAATGTGATGCCAAAACCAAGCGAAAAGAGCATTGCAGGGTTTATTATAAATCTTAGAAGTCTTTTCTCCATTATTTGAAGTAAGCTATCGTTTTCCGATCCTGGCTTTACGGTTGCATGGTAGACGTAAAGCCTCGGTAAATAGAGCATACCTGCCATCCACATAATGACGGAGATAACGTGAAAAGCTTCGAGCCAGTGGTAATAATCCATTACAAAACGTTGAAATTTCTGATATTATCTGAGTTTAACGAAAAAGAAATCGATATGAAAGCGGAAAATTTCACTAAAGAACAGGTGATTGGATTCTACAGGAAAATGCTACTCATACGCAGATTTGAGGAAAAAGCAGGACAACTGTATGGAATGGGCTTAATAGGCGGATTTTGTCACCTATCGATAGGACAAGAGGCAGTTGCAGTTGGAACGCAAGCTGTGTCAAAGTCCGGTGATGCTTTTATCACAAGTTATAGAGACCACGGTTTAATGCTGGTATGTGGCTCTGATCCAAACGTTGTGATGGCAGAACTGACCGGTAAAGAAACGGGATGCTCAAAAGGTAAAGGTGGTTCGATGCATATCTTTGATATTGAAAAAAAATTCTTCGGTGGACATGGAATAGTGGGTGCACAGGTTCCAATTGGTACAGGGATAGCATTTGCTAATAAATATAAGAAAAAAGACAATGTGGTATTCACGTATTTTGGCGACGGTGCTACGAATCAAGGGCAAACATATGAATCATTCAATATGGCAGCTTTATGGAAGTTACCTGTGGTTTATATTATAGAGAATAATGGATATGCCATGGGTACTTCTGTAGAAAGATCAACTTTAGTAACTGAGTTATATAGAAGAGGAGAGGGTTTTGGCATTCCTGGAAAGCAGGTTGATGGAATGGATTTTTTCTCTGTTTATGAGGCGACAAGTGAAGCAGCCAAGTACGTGCGTAGCGGGAAAGGGCCTATCCTGCTTGAAATGAAGACATATCGATATCGTGGCCATTCGATGTCAGACCCTGCAACTTATCGTCCAAAAGAAGAAGTTGAAGATATGAAGCAAAACCACGATCCTATAAGCACTTTGAAGAAGTACATGGTAGATAATAAGATTGCTGCAGAGGAAGAATGCAAAGCAATTGACAAAGAAGTGCGCGATTTAGTGAAAAAATCAGAAGATTTTGCCAAAAATAGTAAAGAACCAAACATTGATGAGCTGTATACTGATGTTTACAAATCTGTCAACCGTTAACTGTAAAAAACTACTTGACAAATTCCTTCAAACCCATTATCATAAGGTTGAAGCTATTATTTATCTTCAGTCTGTGCAGATTAAATGACAAAAAAACTTAGCATATTTGGCGTCTCATGTTTAATTTTTCGCACTATGTGCACTGCATGTCTTTTTAAAACTTCTGTTTTTTTACCTATACAAGCTGAAACGCGCTTATAAGTCGTTTAAGACATCAAAAACGCCAATGTTATAAGATAGATAGTGAATAACTAGCTACTCAGAGTTTTTTTTGCCTTTTTTTCTGCTTAGTAAATTTCTTAAACGTTTATGGCTAAGGTTAGTTGCATTAAAAAGCAACTAAGTCGCACTTATTAAGCGTTTATGATAAAGAAACGCCAACATTTCGACACAAAAGTAAATAACTAGCTACCACGGGGCTTCTTTTGCCTTTTTTTCGTGTAGTTTAGGTTATGCAACATGTCTACTCTCTGTTTCACTATGAAACAATTGAATTGACTTTATATGAACGATCAGTATAATTTAGTTAACTTGTGTTGACTCTTTCGTCTAGTGGTTAGGACACCACCCTTTCACGGTGGTAACACGGGTTCAAATCCCGTAAGAGTCACTCGTTATGTTTTATGGACTCCTCTTTATAGTACTTTTAGTACAACGCAAATCCGCCACGATAGCCTATTTTAATCGCCTATACATAGGACCTTTTGCTTCTAACTACTTACCCAAAGTTTACCATTTTCTTTCCATAATCTGTTAGTTTTTCGTTATTTTTCTCAAAAAGGTGGGTACTTTTTTGCTATTTTGAGAAAAATCAATAAATGAATTTTTTGTGACGCTAAAGACGACCTGTTTTTTGCGTAGACGTAGTTAATTCTAGGTCCCCGTTTTTTGCCTTGTTTTTTCTGAGTAGATCTTTTACAGTAATAATACATTATGATAAATTAATTTAGCCAAGGGGGAAGTTATGATTCCAGAAACACGTGAACAGGCACTTGAAGTATTAGGGTTATCAGAGAGTGCAGATGCAGATGAAATTAAGAAGGCATATCACACACTTATAAAGCAATGGCACCCTAACAAATGGGTAGATAAAAGCGAAGAAGAGCAAAGGATAGCAACGGAAAAGTCTCAGGGAATAACAGTAGCATATGGAATATTAACAGGCAAGACTGAAGAAGAGTTAGGTGAAATACTTAAAGATCTTCGTAAGGGTGTTACAAGTTTATTCTACGGTTTACACCTAAATGAAGAAGAAATCGAGTTGTTTCAGGCTCTTGACAATAGAGACCTAGAGCAAACAAAAATTCTGTTAGAACAAGTTCAAGACATCAACGCACGAACCATGCTTTGTAACCAATTCCCTAACAAGTCAATATTGCACTATATTGTAGAAAATTCTTGTAATAATCCTGAATCTGGTTGGATAGAGCTTCTTGAAGAAGTTTTATCAAAATATAACGCTAATAATTTAACATCTGTTTACGGTAGCAGTATAGGGCAGCACTCAGGACCTAACATAATAGATCTAAATGTTATTAGTATGTTTCATGGTCCCCCTTTATGTTTTGCGCTTACACTAGGCAATCTTGATGTCGTAAATGTGCTTTTAAAGTATGGAGCAGAACCTGATGTTCGCATACTTCATTATTTTTTAATGAACAGCGAAAACAATGCTGCTAAGGCTTTCTTAGAACATGTTGCTAAAATTGACGCAGACCCTGAAGTAGAAAAGTTAATCATTGACGGTACTACACAATATAGCCGGAGTACAGTAGAAATGCTCTTACCATATATGTCCAATAGGCAAAAGAGTAGGATGTTACAGTCCATTGCTTATAGCGATCATGAGGAAACTGATCATGATATTGAATTAGCAAAATTACTATTAAAGACAGGTGCTGACCCTGAATTTTGCGGTGAAACAGAAAAAGGAGAATCAGATGCTAGCGCATTACATTCGGCCAAGTCAAAAGGGAAAAGTGGGCTTGTCAAATTATTTAATGAACACAAAGGAAATGCAATTAGCAACAATTCACATTCTTCAGGAAGAAGATGGATAATGATAGTTCCAGCGTTATTGTTTGGTGCTATAGGTGCCACACTTGCTACAATGGGAATTATACCTGAAATTGTTGCTATTGGAGTAATTGCAACAGCCATGCTGTCAGGAATTGCTGGTGCTGTGATAGGTGGTGTAGCGGGGTATCTTGTTGATGTAGCAATAAATCAATGCCGTGGTAATCAGCAATGTGCAGCTCAGTAGTTAGTAGTCTAACGCAGGCCAAGTCGGGAATGTTCAAAAAAGTGTGTCAAACCGAAAAGTAAAAATATAATAGAAACAAAAAACGGAGGTTTGATATATGAATCAAAGAATAGCAAAAAGAACTACCGGATTGGTGGATTATGAAGAACTAGAAACAAATGTACTGTCAGCGATAAGAGAAGGCAGGCCATTGACTGGGAGAGAAGGAGCATTAACACCATTGATAAAAAAGCTGCTGGAGGTGAGTCTAGAGGGTGAAATAGAAAATCACTTATCTGCTGAAGGCGAAGAAAATAATCGAAGAAATGGTAGGAATGGAAAAACCTTGCGAACAAGTGCAGGTTCATTTGAGCTATTGACGCCGAGAGACAGGGAAGGAAGTTTCGAACCACAGATAGTGAAAAAAAGGCAAACAAGCCTACATCCCGAACTAGAAGCAAAGGTTTTGAGCATGTTTGCAAGTGGGATGGGATACAAGGATATAACATCGCATGTAGGGGAAATTTATGACCACAAAATATCGTCAGCAGAGATATCAGGTATTACTACTACCTGTAATCAATGAGTGGCGGAGTCGTCCGCTGCAATCTGTATATCCAATAGTGTTCATGGATGGCATGTTTTTTAAGGTCAAGGAAGACGGACGTTGCGTAAGTAAATGTATGTATAACATATTAGGAGTAGACCAGAATGGTAGAAAAGAAGTTTTGGGCTTTTATTTGGCTGAAAGCGAAGGAGCTAACTTCTGGTTGGGAGTGCTAAATGACCTCAAAGAAAGAGGGGTAGAAGATATTCTAATTGCCTGTGTAGATGGTCTAAAAAGCTTTCCTACAGCCATAAACAGCGTATTTCCTAACGCAGAAGTACAGCTATGTATCGTGCATCAAATAAGGAATTCACTAAAATATGTATCGAGCAAAGATGTGAAAGTTTTCATGAATGATTTGAAAAAAATATACCGTGCTCCGAGTAAAGAAATTGCTGAAAACCACTTACTTGAGCTGGAAGAAAAATGGGGGGAAAAATATCCTTTAGTTGTGAAATCTTGGCAAAATAATTGGGAAAATTTATCTGGTTATTTCAAGTATTCTGCCCCGGTTAGGAAGCTGATTTATACCACAAATCCTATTGAGGGACTACATAGACAGATCAGAAAATTCACTAAAACCAAGGGCTCATTTACCAGTACAAATGCCTTGTACAAACAGGTATATTGTGCTATAAAAAAGGCAGAGCAGAATTGGACTATGGCTATACCTAATTGGGCTTTAACTATATCTCAACTTGATATTTTTTTCCCTGGTAGATTAAAAATCGAGTTGAATTAAAAAATTCGGTTTGACACACTTTTTTGAACATTCCCTCTATTCAGCTAAGCGACTTGAAATTAACTCGTGACTTCCTCTTTGAGTTGCGCAATTTCAGCTTTAGGAAGACCAGTAGATTCAGCTATCAAGTCAACAGACACACCAGCCTTAAGTAGGTTTTTGGCTACAGCTATTTTAGCCTGTTTTTCTCCTCTTTCTTCGCCGATTTGGATGCCTTCTTCCCTGCCTTTTTCATGGC
>Ga0209755_10005361_pt1 | contig 14625 bp, 13 predicted proteins | sample TergutCo191P1_FD_187301 | JGI IMG/M metagenome (GOLD analysis project Ga0209755, IMG submission 187301) | Cornitermes sp. P1 segment gut microbial communities from Petit-Saut dam, French Guiana - Co191P1 (SPAdes) (version 2) | ecosystem: Host-associated > Arthropoda: Insects > Digestive system... | reverse complement strand
TGGAAACTTTAGACACTTCAATATCTCTACTTCACTTACACTTTCATTCGACAATATTACCCTCATAGGCCTAGCTACCCTAGACTCAGCTACAGGACTAGTCAATGGTGGGGGCTATGGTGGGGGGATTAATATTGCCGGGACAGCTGCTAGTGTGACACTGAATAATCTCGTGATTACGCGGGTTTATGTGGGTGGTGGGTTGAGTGGAGGAGCCATCAGAACGAATACTACGTCGGCTTTGTCACTAGAAATAAATGGTGGCACAATCAGTGGTAATTCAGCTGATATGGGTGCGGGTGTTTTTGTAACCAGCAACATGGTGGCATCATTTAATAATGTCACGATTAGTAATAACAGGTCATTTTCTGCCAGTGGCGCCGGGATCTATGCGGACAATAACGCTACGATCATAGTCTCTGACTGCGCGATAACTGGAAATGTGTCGGCTGCCACCTCTGGTGGTGGGATTTATTATGGCAGCAGCTCTACTAACTCGATAGTCAAAAATAGTGTGATTAGTGGTAATACTGCAACGCTGGCGGCCGGCGGAGTTTATGCCACTGGTGGTGGAGTTCTCGAGATTCGTGACAGCGAGATCAATAACAACGTGGCACATAATAATGGCGGTGGGATTGTAGCGACCAATAATGGTAATATTGTCATCATTGACAGTGATGTCATCGGTAACACGGCTAATGGCTCTTCGGCTGGTCTTGCTGGCGGGATTTATGTAGGCCCCAATTCCACTATGAATATCACCAGTAGTCGTGTTAATAACAATACGGTCCATGCAGGAAGTCACGGTCGTGGTGGCGCAATCTACACGGAGCCATCAGTCAATGTTACGCTGAACATTTCTGACACTGAAATCATCGGCAACACCGCAGAAAGTGATGGTGGTGGCATATACGTTAGTACTGGAGCTTTTGTTTCCATCACTGGTGGTAAAATCAGCGACAATACTACTGGCGCTAATGGTGGTGCTATCTATATAGCGTATGAGAACTTGGCCAACCTGACGGTTGGCGCTGGCACGGTGTTCTCTGGCAACTCGGCAACTACCTACGCTCGCATGGATCCGGCCGATCAGGCTTTGTACGACGCGCAGATCTTCGCGATTAGTTTCTCGCTTCCTCTGCCGTTCAACGGCTACAATAATTATGACATTCGCTACGAGTCAGATTTGCCAATGGATATTTGCCAGCACAACGTTTCGCTTTGGGCCGACGACATCAACTGCATCGCCACACCCGAAACTGGACTATTCGGCGGGCAGATCAACGGCGCAACAGTATCCGCGTTATCTGTGATTGTCGGCGGTATAGCAATCGTAGTAGTATTGGTCAGTCACAAACTTCTCGCCAAGCATCGCTAAGTCCTTGCACAAACATCCCGCTCATGCTATCCTTTTCTAGGAAACAAAGGTCATAAAAAACAACAAAAGGAGATTAGTTATGCAAGAGTTATTTTTCTAGGGGGGGGGTAGAGATTCGCTAAATTTCATCATCAGAAGGATATTGGTTCTAGCACTGCTTGGCAGTGTGTTTTTGTGTGTGGAACCGGACACAGCTAGTGCCGCTGGCACACCCTGTTCCATCACCCCAGTACTCACTGAAGCAAACTTAAATACTTGCATCGCCGAAGCCCCCACGGACAATAGTGAGTTCACTATTACTATTGGGGCGGATTTTAATATTGCAGCGCAAAAGAATATTGTGGCTGGTAATAATATTACAATCACCAGCACCAACCCAGCTAGTCCGGCCACATTGACGAGGGATCCGGGGTTTGCTGGAAGGTTGTTCAGTATCAGTATCGCTTCGCCTAACATCGCCGTTCTCACTATCGACAGCGTCATACTCGACGGAGGCAACCAAACTGTAGCGGCGAATAACCAAATAATTTACACTGCCGGAACTGGCGACATCACGGTGAATCTCGCGGGAGGCACGGTGCTCAGAAGCAACAATTCCACCTCAATGGGTGGAACAATCCTTATTAATGGTGCTAGCAACAAGCTAAATATATCGGGTAACACGCAGATCACTAGTAATACAACCACGGGTGGCGGTACTATCCGCGTCGCAGGTACATTGACTATGTCTGGCGGTACAATTTTTAGCAACGCAGCCACCTATGGTGGAGGAGTGTTTATTGACGCCAATGGCGTATTTGTCATGACTGGCGGGCAAATTATTGGCAACGCAGCAGGCGCAGCGGGAAATGGTGGCGGTATATATATGTGGAGTAATACTACACTTACCATGTCCGGTGGTACTATCAGTGACAACAGCGCTGCCGGCGGCGGCGGGGTGTACGTTTATACGGGCAGCACGTTCACCATGACCAGCGGTACTATCAGCGACAATACTGCATTGGCCGGAGGTGGCGGTATTGTGCTCCAAGGTAGCACATTCAACATGACCGACGGGCAAATTATTGACAATACGGCAAATTATGGCGGTGGCGTAGTTGCTGGCCTAGATAGTACATTTAATATGACCGGTGGCGTAATTAGCGGTAACGTCGCAAATGGTAGTCACGGCGGCGGGGTGTTGGTCGGCAATAGTGGCGTAGCCAACATATCTGGTAGCGCGATTATCGGCAACAATACGGCCAACCACGGCGGGGGCATGTATGTAGATTCCATGGGCGTGATCAACATAGCTAGCGGCCAGATTAGCGGCAATACAGCCATCGGAAACGGCGGCGGGATAGGTGTCAGCGGCACTGGCGCGCTCATCGTGGAGGGTGGGCAAATTGCCGGTAATACTGCCTCGGTATTTGGCAATGGCGTTTATTTGAAAAACAGTTCTGGTTCTGTGGTGCTGGGTGGTAACGCTAGGGTTGGCTCTGCGCTTGGGGCTGGCGACGGCATATATCTCGATACCGACATGATTGTTGGCGTATTGTCCGGCTTCACTGGTTTCGCTAACTTTGAGGGGGCGACGGACGAATATCTTGGCCGGCCGGTTGCGGAGGGCGCTTCGGGCTACACCGCTTCTGCCCCCGACATTGCGAGGTTCAGGTGGCTGCCGGTGGACTTTGCGCTGGAATTCAACGGTGATACGTCGCAAATTGTTCTTGGGGCGGTACCCGAAATACCAGGTACGGGCTTGCCTGGTGGCGATTTTGGTCATGCTACTTATAGTGTTTTGGGCGTCGTGGTCGGCGCGGTTGGTTTATTGTTGCTGGTTTTGGCCGGGCGAAGATTGTTTTTAGAGGCCGGCAGAAAGCATTAGTTGAGCTTGGCGATAGTCGTTGGTCGTGTCCCAGTTGCCGTCGAATCCGTTGGCTTTGTAGTCGCCAAATACGAAGTATGGTACGCCGGTGAGGATTTTTTGAGCCTTGGTGGTGGCGGCGGTGAGTTCATCCAAAGTTTCGTGGTTTTCTAGGCAAGATCGGAAAGTTTCGCTGTCTAGTTGGGCCGTTTCGCCGGCCTCGTAGTAGTAAGAGTTATCGAGCAGGGGGATTTTCTCGGCGGTTTTGCTGATGCCAATGCCGCGAGAGTGGTAGTCGTCGTAGAGTTTGCTAAGGATTGCCTTGTAGTAGGGCCAAAATTTGTCTTGCCGGGCTGCGCAGTAGGCTGATTCGCCACCGGTCTGGCTGTTTTCGGAGTGCCCGGACAGGTAGTTGATGTGGGTGACGCGCATTTCGTAGTAGATTTTGCCGCTGTCTATGTATTCTTTCGCAAAATCTTCGGCGTTGGCGTGCAGGGCGTTGCTAAATTTGTCGCAGTAGGGACAAAAGACGTCGGTGTACATGATGAAATGTTTGCCGGTGTCTGGGTTGCCTTTGGCGAGAGCTGTGTTCCAAGCTTTGACTTCTGGTGTGGCGGGGTTTGCGGTGTTGAACGCCACTAGCGCCACTACGAAACCGACTGCTGCCACCGCTAGAACTATTTTAATTTTTGACATTTTCGTGCCTCCTTGCTGTTATTTCGATAAATGCTGTGTAGCCTAGTTTTCTGGCGGCGTAGAGTAGTAGGATTGCCGCTACGGAGGTAAGGACCCACCCTAGGGTTTCGGCGATTGTGGCGACGGTGGAGCCGAGCATTGCCGAGAGGAAGGGGATGAAGAGCGAGGTGCCGCAAGTGGGGCAGCCCAGGGCCAGAAAGCCGAGTGCTGCGCCTACCCCGCCGGCCTCTAGGCCGGCGGCGGTGGCTCTGGCGGACATTCGCATGCGCCAACCGAAGATGAGGAGTGAGAGGGTGAGGCCCTGCAGGGCGGCGAGTAATATGAGTACCAGGCCCCAGAGGTCTAGGAAATTTTGCAAGATGCGACCGGTGACGTCTAGTAGTAGGCCGGCTTTGTCGCCTAGGCTGATGCTGGACCAGAGTAGGTGCCAGGTAGCGGTGCCGTTTTGAAACAGGGCGAAGATGAAGGAAAATGTTAGGAATCCGGCGATGGCGATGGCGATGTAAGCGGGGCGGGACATCACCAGCTTGATGCCGACGAGGGCCATTTTGGTGTCGTCCGACCAACGCTCGAAAGTGCTTAGTGCTTTGGTTGTCATAGATCTTAGTATAGCACGCAGACTACACAAAACACGGCAGGTGGGTAAAATATATTTCACGATAAACTTTGCGGTAGTCAAGGCCTGGGGGCTTCGTGACCTCTGTTGGAGGCGAAAAATCTATCACAGAAAGTTCGCGAAAAGTCAATGTTGACATAGAACACGCTTGCGCTAAAATAGAAATAGCGAATGTTTCGGGCGAAGTTGAGAGATCGCCGGAATCGTTCGGAAGTAAGGTTAGGGAGGTCTTTGTTTTATGAGTGAGAATTTTTCTATTGCTGCGGCTATCGCCGCCAACAACGAAGACGAACACGAAGCTATTAAGGGCTACTATGAGCTGTTGGAGCTGATAAGTGATCCGGCTGACCAAGATGTCATTAAAGAGATTATATCTGACGAAAAAAATCATGCTGAGCGATTGTCGAATCTCGCCCTTAAGTATGATTCCAATATTGCTGCTGCCGAAGATTAATCGAAACGTTTTTCGTGAGCAAAAAGCGCAAGAAGGCAAAACTGAGGGTCGCGAACTCGTGGCGGGACCCTGTATTTTGGCGTAATTTGCTCTTTTATTTTCTGTTTTTTTCGTTTGTGGGACATTATGTGGAGATGGCATGGGTGCTGTTGGTGAACTGTACGCTGGGGGTGGAGATGGTGCAGGGTATACTGGCCAATCCGCTGGAGCCCTATACGATTTATGGGGTGGGTGCAGTTTTGATTATTTTGCTAGTGAAGCCGTTGGCGCAAAGGTTCAAGCACGGGTTGCCGGTGACTTTTATCATTGCGACGCTCGCTTGTGCGCTGCTGGAGCTTATCAGCTCGATAATATTGACCGTTCGGTATGGCCACAACCCTTATTGGGACTATCATGATAGGATGTTTAACCTTGGCGGGCACATTTGTTTGGGCAATGCTCTGCTGTTTGGTTTGCTGGCCACGGTGTTTTTGCGCTTTATTCATCCGTTTGCCGAGAAGGTTTTTCGGAGGGGTAATCAGATGGCCATCAATGTTGCACTATTGGTGCTGGTGGTTATGTTTGTGGTTTATTATTTGGGTTAGCCTGGAAATTCGTCCATGGAGGAAATGAGCATGTCGCGGGGGCGGTTGCCGTTGGGGGGGGCGACGACGCCCATTTCTTCGAGCTCGTCGATGATGGCGGCGGCTTTGCCATAGCCGATCTTGAGGCGGCGTTGGAGCAGAGAGGTGGACATTTTGCGGGCCTGGAGGCCAACTTCGGTGGCTTGACGGGCGAGGTCGCCGCTGCCGGAAAGGTCGGTGTTCATTTCGATGCCGGGCATACCTTTGATCTGAACGGATTGAGAGATGACGTCGGTGTTGTAGTTGGGCGGGCTTTGATGGCGCAGGAAGTCTGCTACGCGGCCGATTTCGGCGTCGCCGACAAAGGCGCCTTGGACGCGCTTGGGTTTGCCCATCATTTCGGTGGTGAGGAAGAGCATGTCGCCCATGCCTAGCAACTTCTCTGCCCCGCCCATGTCGAGCATGACGCGAGAGTCGATGTTATTGTTGACGGCGAAGGCGATGCGGCCGGGGATGTTGGCCTTGATGAGGCCGGTGACGACTTTGACCTCTGGGCGTTGGGTGGCAAGCACGAGGTGGATGCCGCTGGCGCGACCTTTTTGGGCGACGCGGACGATCAACATTTCGAGCTCTTTGCCAGCCATCATCATGAGGTCGGCCATTTCGTCTACGATGAGTACGATGTAGGGCATTTTGCCGCCGTCGTACTTTTGGGGGTTGCCCTCGGCGTCGTCCATGACGATCTTGCCGCCGGTTTTGGCCATTTTGGCGTTGTAGTCGCCGATGTTTTTGACGCGTTCTTCGGCCATGAGGGTGTAGCGGCGCTCCATTTCGTTGACGGCCCATTTGAGGGCGGAAAGGGCTTTTTCGATAGAGGTGATGACGGGGGTGAGGAGGTGGGGGATGTCTTCGTACTGGGCCATTTCGACTTGTTTGGGGTCGACGATGATGAATTTGAGGTCGGAGGGCGAGTTGCGGTAGAGCAGTGAAGTGATGAGCGCGTTGGTCATGACGGATTTGCCGGAGCCGGTAGTACCGGCGATTAGAAGGTGGGGCATTTTGGCGAGGTTGCCCACTACGGCCTGGCCGGAGATGTCTTTGCCGACGGCAAAGACTAGGGAGTTGGAATTGTCTTGCCATTCGGAGCTCTCGAGGATGCTGCGCAGACCGACGTCGCCGGACTTGGCGTTGGGGATCTCGACGCCGACGCTGCGGGTGCCGGGGATGGGGGCTTCGATGCGGATTTTGTCTTTGGCGAGGTTGAGGCTGAGGTCGCGGTCGAGCGTGGTGATCTTGGAAAGTTTGACGCCGCTGGGGGGTTTCATGGTGTATTGGGTGACGCGCGGGCCGATGTTGGCGCCTTCCATTTCTACTTCGATGCCGAACTCACTAAGGGTGTTTTTGATGATGAGGGCGTTTTGTTGGATGTTGCCGGCGTCGGTGGGGGCTTGTTTTTTCTCGAGTAGGTCGACGGGCGGGGTTTGCCAGTTGGGGTCGGAGATGGCGACGAGGGCGGACTTTTTGTCGCCGTCGGCCTTGGCGGGGGCGGGTTTTTTGGACTTTTTGTCGCTGTGTTCCATGACGTCAACGCCGGACTTGACCTTGAGATCTTTGATCTCGCTGCCTATGATTTCGGTGGTTCCGCGCATGATCTTGGCGTTGCTGATGTCTTCTTCGGATCGAGAGGTGCGGAAGATGGCGGCGATGGACCTAAACAGGGCCAGGGGGGTTTGGGCGAGCACGAACAATACGGTGACCAAGATGAGGACTACGTAGATAAAGATGGCGACGCTGGGTTCCATGAGCTGGATAACGGCGCTGTTTAGGAGCTCGCCTAGGATGCCGCCGGTGGGGTTGGCGTTGCCGATAGTGGGGATGCCGAAGATGCCGGCAAACCAAATGACCATGAGGATGGAAGCGATCCAGACGGTGGCGGGCAGGCGGTTGTCGTCGCTGCGAAAGATGGAAACTGCGAGATAGACTAGTAGGATGGGTAGGAGGTAGGAAGCGTAGCCGATGAGAAGCAAACCGCCGCCGTGGATGGCGTTCAAGATGCTGCCGCCGGTGCCGAACCAGGTGAGCACTAGTAGGATCGCAGCGGCGATCATGATAAGGGCTGAGATTTGGCGCCAGAAACCACCGGGGAGTTCGTGGGTTTTGCCGACTTCTTTGTGTTTTTTGCCTCGCTTTTTAGCCATGGGAATATTATACCACGTACCTGAAAAACCCTTAATCTTATTTTTTACCTAAAGAAATCTCCCCAGATGTCGTGGTACTGGCCACTGTTGACGGGGCGATAGGAGGAGGGGTCGCTGGAGTAGAGTCCGACCGAGGTTTGGATGACGACCAAAATGAGGCCCAGGCTGGCGATAGTGATGGCTATGGCGCTAAAGGCGCGCAAAAGGGCGGTGTTGCCGGCAGAGATTTGTTTGGCGAAGATACAGACGACGGTGGCGCCGACGGCGGTGACGAGGTTTGGCAAGAAGTTGTTGAGCCACAGATATTCGTGGTTGACGCCGGAGCTTTGACCTGCGCCTAAGATTGAATAGAGGGCGATGGCGATGATGGTCACAATGTAGACGATGGCGAGAAAGAAGAAGACTTTGGATACGGCATACCAGGACCCAGACAGGGCGTCTTTGTCGGTGATGTTTTTGGTGGCGAGGGCGCCGATGATGGCAAGGGCGAAAGCTAGCAGCGCGGTGACGAAAGCAACAGAGATGTAGCCGACGTTAGCCAAGACGGCGCCGATGAGTGGGATGCTAAAGGCCCAGTGGCCGCCCGAAAAGCCAGCGATGGCGGCGAAAATGGAGACGAAGCCGAAGAAAGCGGCGAAGCTGAGCGCAAAGGCGTTTAGGGCCGCGGCCTTCTTGGACTTTGCAGCCGAATGATTTGAGGTTTGCTTGTGTTCCATAACTTTACTCCGCTTATTGTTGTTTTAACCATAACAATAATAGCACGTGTCGGCGAAAATGGTAATGGTTAATTTTGCGGGGTGTGGATTTGCAATTGGTTTTGCTTCGCGTCTAGAATATGTTATACTGCGAGGAAGGTAATAGAGAGTACATTAAAAAAATCAAGAGGGGGATTGCTGATGGACAGAAGTATATTTGTCGCAGTAATAGTAGTGGTAGTCGTGTTGGCCGTAATGATTGTTGCAACTTTTATATTTAGGGAGATACGTGGCTGGCGACTAAGGAAGAGCGCCAAGGAGACTTGGGCATGGTGCGAGAGTATTGCTGCGCAGTTAGGTTTCCAGTCGACCGTTACTAGAGAATTTCTCACTTGGCGTGTTTTGTTCCGTAACGACGGAGGGAGATATCTAGAAATATCTGAACATTTCCGTGAAGGCAAATTGATTATTGAGTATGGCGATCCTGTTAGTGATCGGAAAAGCAGTATTAATTTTCCGAGCGATGGAAAGTATCATGCGTGCGAGCGTCTAGAGATTGCGCGTTTGGTGCGAAATTTGGTGGATAAGATGAAAGTGGATGATGCGGATCCAATCGCTACCTGGATAGGAATATTAAATTGCGTAATGACTACAGGATGCGAGTTGGTTGCTGATGGGTTTGGGGGATATCGTTTACGTTTGGACGGGTTGAAGTCGCGGGTATTTGGGTTGTTTGTATTGTCTGTTGAAATAAATAGTAACTTGCGATTGGACAATTTAATAATCCGTGAGAATGATGGTAAAGTTCTCTGGGAAATCCGTGGAGAAAAAGGGCAGTTCGTGGATTTTTCAGAAAATGATTATGTAGGGCGGCCGAAGCTCTCGCCGCTTGTCTTGAACTACATTAAGGATTTTATTGAGCATTGATGCTCAAACTGCGCTGTAAAAACAGCGCAGTTTGCATATGTGTAGACGTTAATTTTGCGGGGTGTTTTTCATACTGAGGGAGAGGCGGCCCTTTTCGTCGATGGCGTCGAGGTGGACTTTGATGGTTTGGCCCATGGTGAGGGCGTCTTCAACTTTGTTTAGGCGTTTGTCGCTGATCTGCGAGATGTGCAGCATGCCGTCGATGCCGGGGAGGATGTTGACGAAGGCGCCGAAATCTTTGATGCTGACGACTTTGCCGGTGTAGACCTTGCCGACTTCGGGCTCTTCGACCAGGGATTTCACCCAATCTAGGGCTTTTTCGATGCTGGCGGTGTCGCTGCTGGCAATGGTGACCAGACCACTGTCATCGATGTCGATGGTGGCGCCGGTTTCTTTGGTGATTTTATTGATGGTTTCGCCGCCTTTGCCGATGATGTTGCCGATCTTGTCGGGGTTGACCATGAGTTTTTCGATGCGCGGGGCGTAGGGCGAAAGGTTGGTGCGGGGCTGGGCGATGATGGACAACATGTGTTCCATAATGAACATGCGGCCGGCTTTGGCCTGGCGGATGGCTTCGGCGAGGACTTCGAGTGGCAAGCCGTGGACTTTCATGTCCATTTGCAGGGCCGTGATGCCCTGCTCTGTGCCGGCTACTTTGAAGTCCATGTCGCCGGCGAAATCTTCCACATCCATGAGGTCGGTGAGGACATAGGGCTGGTCGCCGTCCATGATGAGACCCATGGCGACACCAGCGACGGGGCGCTTGAGCGGCACGCCGGCGTCCATGAGGGCCAGACAGCTGGAGCAGGTGGCGGCCATAGAGGTGGAGCCGTTTTGGGACATGATTTCGGTGACGGAACGGATGGCGTAGGGGAAATCTTCGGCGGCGGGGAGGACGGGGGCGAGGGCGCGCTCGGCCAAATAGCCGTGGCCGATGGCGCGGCGACCGGGGCTACCCATGCGCTGGGGTTCGCCGACGGTGTAGCCGGGGGCGTTGTAGTGGTGCATGTAGCGGCGTTCGCCGTCGGTGACTTCCATGGTGTCGACGATTTGCGAAAAGCTAAGGGGTGCGAGGGTGACGACATTCATGGCTTGGGTGACGCCGCGAGTAAAGAGTGCGGAGCCGTGAGTGCGGGGGAGGATGCTGACTTCGGAGCTAAGCGGGCGGACTTCGTTGAGTTTGCGACCGTCGGGGCGGACGGAATCTTTGATGATGCCGGCGCGGGCGTCGCGGTGTACTGCTAGCTCGAAGGCGCCGTTGTATTTGTCGCGGAAATGTTCGTCGTAGTACTTGAACTTGGCGGAATGGGCTTCTTCGGGGCTCATTTTGGCGGTGACGCCGGCCTCGGCGTCGGTGACGAATTGCTCGGAGAAAGCGTCGTGCATGGCGTATTTGATTTCGTCGATCAATTGGTTGCGCTCGATGGTGTTGGCGTAGCGGACGTTGGCGCCAAGTTTGCCGTCGACCCATTGGTCTACGGCTTTTTGGATGTCTTCGTCGGGGAAGACTAAGGTGTAGGGTTTGTCTTCGACGCCGACTTTGGTGCGGAGTTCTTGTTGTAGTTTGATAGCGGGCTGGATCATTTTGAGGCCCCATTCTAGGCCCTTGATGACGACATCTTCGGGCACTTCGCTTGCGCCAGCTTCGACCATGGTGATGCCGCTGTCTTTGCCGGCGACCACGAGGTCAAGGTCGGAGGCGGCGCGTTGGTCGGCGTCTAGGAAGGCTTGGTACTCGCCGTTTACTCTACCTATCCGTAGGCCGGCGATGGGGCCGTCAAAGGGCACGCCAGCTAGATGCAAAGCGGCGCTGGCGGCGATCATGGCGATGGCGTCGGGGCGGAAGTTTGGATCCATGGATAGGACGGTGGCCACGACTTGCACTTCTTCGCGGTAGCCTTTGGGGAAAAGTGGGCGGATGGGGCGGTCGATCAGGCGGCCGATAAGGATGGCTTCGTCGGACGGGCGGCCTTCGCGTTTGATGAAGCGGCTGCCGGAGATTTTGCCGGAAGCGTAGAATTTTTCTTCGTAGTCGATGGAGAGGGGGAAGAAATCTTGGATTACTGGTTTGGTGCCGACCACGACGCTGCCGAGAACTACGGTGTCGCCGTAGGTGGCGAGTACGCTAGAAGTGGCGCGAAAGCCGACGCGGTTGACCTCGAGCGTCAAGGGTTTGCCGCAAAAGTCTGTTGATACTTGGATGATGTTTTTTCCGCTGGGGTTGATGATTTGCATTTTATTAATGGCCCTTTCTACAGGAAAATAACAGGTACTCTGCTCTGCTTGTTGTGTAGTAGGGCGGAATATCTACTATTTTCCCATATATTAAAAACTTACGTACTAATGATAGCATACTTTTTGGTGATTTTTGCTACTTGACGAAGGGTTTGGGTTTTTGGTACAATTGGGGTGCTGGATTGTCCGAAAGAGAGAACTAAAAAGAAGTACTCTCTTTTGTTGTTGGTCCAAGTTCTTACGAAGGGGGCTATTGTATTGATCAGCGTAAATGATTCTCCAGGGAATGTATCATTCATGGGGGCGACACAAAAGGAAATCAATATGATATCCGAAGTTTGCAGGAAGTTAGGGAAAACGTACCGTGAGCAGATGACGATACGTTTTACGAAATCGTCATCTCCTGGAGCGGCGTTTGTGGAGGTGGAGCCGAAAAAACAGAAGCCGTTGCCGAGGTCGGCGCGATATCGAAAAAGTCGCAAAGACGGAGGTGCCGGTGATGGCGAAACGTACTTGCGGCAGAGCGAGTCATTGCAAAAAGAAGTCATAAGGGAGCTAAGGGAAGTCTGTGGCCTTTATGACTCAATATAAAATCGCGACACGGATTTTTAGACCGCCGATATGTTTATATATTCGGCGGTTTTCCTACTTGCGCAAGCCGAGTTTGGTGACGGTGGATTTGTAGAGGTTGAAGTCGGTGCGCTCGAGGTATTTGAGTAGTCTTTTGCGTTTGCCAACCATTTGCATGAGGCCGCGTTTGGCCATGAAGTCGTGCTTGTGGGTCTTGACGTGTTCGGTGACTTCTTTGATGCGCTTGGTCAGGATGGCTGCCTGGACCTCGGGGGAGCCAACATCGCCTTCGCTTCGCGCGAGCGCAGCAATAGCCTGAGATTTATCATCTTTGGTAATCATATTATCGGAATTTTATCATAGTTTTGCGTCCCCTGCAAGGGGTTATTTTTTGTCCATGTATTTGATGAGGGCGGTGCGGAGGTCGTGGGCGGGTAGGGCGAATTTGTCTTTGATGGTGACAGGGGCGATGGCGCCGGTAAAACCGAGCTTTTTGGCCTCGGCGATGCGGCGGTCGGGCGCGGTGGTGCTGCGGATTTCGCCGCCAAGGCCAACTTCGCCAAAGACTATTAGCTTGTCGTCTAGTTTGCGCCCGGCGGTGGCGGAGGCGATGGCCATGCAGACGGCCAGATCTGCGGCGGCGTCGCTGAGGCGTAGCCCGCCGACGACGTTGATGAAGATGTCTTTGTCTCCGAGCTTTAGTTTGGTACGGCGTTCGAGTACGGCGACTAGGAGGTTGAGGCGGTTGAGGTCGAATCCGGAAGCGGTGCGACGGGGATAGCCGAAGTTGGTGGGGTTGACCAGGGCTTGGATTTCGACCAAGATGGGTCGAGTGCCTTCGATGGTGCTGAGGATAATGCTGCCGTCGGTGTTTTGGCGTTCGGCTAGTAGTGCGGCGGAGGGGTTTTTGACTTCGGCGAGGCCGGCCTCGTTCATCTCGAAGATGGCGACTTCGGTGGTGGAGCCAAAGCGGTTTTTGACGGCGCGGACGGTTTTGAATCCACCATAGCGGTCGCCTTCGAAGTTTAAAACCACGTCTACCAGGTGTTCTAGGGCTTTGGGGCCGGCCAACTGGCCGTCTTTGGTGACGTGGCCGACGATCATGACGGCGGTGTTGGTGGCTTTGGCGGCGCGGATGATGAGGTTGCCGCAGTTGCTGACTTGGCTGACGGTGCCGGGGGCGGAGGAGATTTCGGCTAGGCTGAGGGTTTGGATGGAATCTACGATGACGAAATTGTAGTTCCCTGCCTCGATGGTTCTGGCGATGTCGTTGCCAGAAGTGGAGCTGGCAAAGTGGAGTTTGTCGGAGCTGGCGCCAAGGCGCACGGCGCGGAGCTTGATCTGTCCGGCGGATTCTTCGCCAGAGACATAGAGGATGTTGTGGTTTTTGGAGGTGTGGCTGGCGATTTGCATGAGCAAGGTGGATTTGCCGATGCCGGGTTGGCCGGCTAGTAGAGCGACGCTCCCTGGTAAGATGCCGCCGCCGAGTACGGAGTCGAGCTCGGGGAAACTGGTAGGTAGGCGCGATTTGGCGCCCTCTGGGATGATTTTGCTGACGGAGATGGTGGTGAGTTTTTTGCCAGAGATGGCGCCTCTTTCGAGGGCGGTTTTGGCGGTGGTCGTGGTTTCGCTGACTATTTGTTCGAGCAGGGTGTTCCACTGGCCGCAATTGTCGCAGCGGCCCGCCCATTTGCCGTAGCTAGTGCCGCAGTTTTGACAGACGAATTTGACTTTTGTTTTTGTCATATTTTTAGTTTAGCATGATAGAATATTCATGAAAGGACAAGCATGATGAGAAAAATAAATAAAAACAAGATGACGTGGGGCTGGAAGTTTGTAGTGGGGGCGGTGGCGATTTGCGGGTCGGCAGTGCTGATATGTTTTGGGGCGAAGGTGTGGGAGAGGATAGATCGGTTGGAGAAGTCGGAGGCTGCGATGTTTTGGGAAATGATGGGGGCGAGCTGGTTTGATGAAGTGCATGTGAGCGATGACAGGAAATGGTATTTGATACCGGAGGTAGGGGTGAGGTTTCCGTTTTTTTCGACTTTTGAAAATGCAGAGGTTGTTTTCATGGGAAGACCACTGCTTTATAATGTGAATTATTTTTTGCCGTCTGATGGTAGCGATAATAAGGGCTGGCAGGTGGCACTAACTTATGACGTGATGGATGATTCATTTATCGAAGATTTTCCGGAGGGACCATGCATGGCGCCGTTTGTGCTGGAATATAATTTTTATTATCAGGATGAAGATGAAATTAGCGAATGGCAGATGAAAGAGTATAGGATTGTGAACAAGATGAGCTTGGCGAATGGTCGAGAGGTAACGCTGAGAGAGCGGACGGAGGGTAAGAAATGTTTGGAGTTTATTGATAGTGCGCACGGGGAGTTTATAAAGAGTCAGCTGGGTAAGCTGGAGAGTTATTAGATCGGCGGGCATTGACATAT
>Ga0209755_10005359_pt1 | contig 14629 bp, 9 predicted proteins | sample TergutCo191P1_FD_187301 | JGI IMG/M metagenome (GOLD analysis project Ga0209755, IMG submission 187301) | Cornitermes sp. P1 segment gut microbial communities from Petit-Saut dam, French Guiana - Co191P1 (SPAdes) (version 2) | ecosystem: Host-associated > Arthropoda: Insects > Digestive system >... | reverse complement strand
CTAAGAGCTGACCATTACACAAAAAAAAAACATAACAGGAATGCCTCTTTTAAGAAGTGAAACTGAGGGGCAATCCAACCATAATGACAACAGCACTCTTACCTGCAGTTTCTTGGCTTCTTCCCAAGACACACCTTCCAAAATATGTGACTGTGGACCTGATGTTATTTTGTCTGCACGTCTATTATCCTTAATCTGCAATCAGTAAAAGAATTAATTAGAAATGCAGTGTTTAAGTTAAAAACTGCTTATAACTATATAAAATAATTAATACTGACTTGTTGCACAATGTTTTTATTAATTAATTATTGCACCAACATGTTTTGGCCTCACTTCATGGCCACCTTCAGTAAGCTCATGGTTTTATTGATGTGTGCAGCTTAAACCATGAGTTCCCTGAAGATGGCCAATAAATGAGACCGAAACATGTTCGAGCAATAATTAATAAATCAAACCATTGTGCAAAAAGTTGGTATTGGGTATTATATATGTAATATGGTTGTAAGGAAATTGTACAATATTAAAGTACTTGTAACAAATTACATTCAAAAAAATTTTCAAACCCCATGGAACACACTCTCTCTTGAAGAACTGAACAGGCCCTCAGCCAGTCAAGAAATTCCCCATGCTGTATAGAAACCAAATATTGTTTGTACCAGTGTTCAACAATTTTCAGTGGATTAATGAATTCTCTCACTTATGTTTAATAATTTAGGTGCCTTTTTAGATGTCTGAGAAGCTTCACGATTTAAAATTCTATCTTTTTGATTAATTTCTACCTTATTCAATACCAATGTCACTAGCTTTAAAGAGACACTAAAATTTAATGTCAGTACATCATTAAGGTTTATAAAAAGAAATGAGATCTCATTTTTATATGAAGAGTAATAATTCATAATATAATTCTGAAGCTGTACGTTTTATAATTCTGAAGCTGTATGTATTACAGCTATCCTCAGGTATGCAAGAACTGCTAGAAAGTTCTAGCTTTACCTAATTTAAGCTGGTTTTTATGTTGAGTATTTAATTATGGAGGTAATATTCATACAGTTCATATGTTATCACAATGGGATGAATTGAATGAAGGGTATCCTAACATTTCCCTGAAGGAACTGAAAAAAATCACCTGTAGATCTAACATGTATGATTATATGGGCTGTCCGCCACAGACATCTACTTGGCACAGCCACTCATCTGGTCCAGAAATTCCTTGCCTTCTACAGAATCCATTATTATGTTCAGCCAGTTGAATCCAGTCTACATTCTTGTACCCCACCTTCCTACCTAGGCCTAGGTTCTTGCAAGTAGTCCCTTCTCTTCAAATTTCCTAAGCAAAATTGTGTACACATTTTCCAGTTCCATCTATGTTAGGTGTCCCACCTGACATATCCTCCTTGATATGATGCCCATAATGTCTGCAGAAGGGTATATACTACAAGTTTTCTACAGTGTATCTTATGTGCCTTCCTCTCCCATCATCACTCACAGATTAAGATATTCTCTTTAACCTGTTACTCAAATATTCTCCTTCTTACAGTTGTACCTTAGGGTAATACACAAACTCTCCCACATATACGAAACATAATCTTACTATATTTTAGTGACAAAAAACTTGTACTCTAAATAAACAAATAAATAAAACAAAATAAATAAATAAATAAAAACTACAAATAAAATGCAATTTACCTGCTGTTGAAGCTTCTTAAATTCTCGAGGATCAGTGTTCTTGGGTACAAACTGTAGTGCACTTTCAATCCTCACCGGAGTACTACTATGTGTAGGAGAGCCATCTGCCACCCACTGCACACAGACAAAACCAGTGCATCAGGGACCACATCTTTTATCAATCATAAATCACCACCACCAACACCACAACCACCACCACTACAGTAGTTCCTCTGACTGGAAAAGCCATGTGCCTGTTTTCATTTAAAGTATCATCCCCAATTTGTATGGTTACTGTATCAATTTTAAGTATTCTTTATTTAAGGTCCCACATGTTCTGGTTTTGCTGTGGCACTGGCACACTAACCAGCAAGGGCTGTTTAAAAAAAGACATAAAATATCTGTATGGACAGAAGAAAACAGGCACAATACTTCAAAATCAGTTGGAATGTCTGTAGATTTAGCTGCCAAACTGTGAAGCTCCAGTAGTCTCCACAACCATAAAGTTTGTAGTAATTACTCTTGCCATGCACTTCAAGAAAACACCCTCAAGCATATTACTCTTGGACAGACTACATGTTTTAGTATGTACAATGCCAGCACCAGAATGCCCAAGGGAACACAGATGACAGGCAATCACCACAGAATTAGGACACACACAACTTTCAAGCACAATGCTACTATATCTCTGTGATGAGAAATTTAGTATTAGTCCTTATGTATTGAAGCCATGGTATGTGTCTGCCCTATTATATATATGATCAACCAAAAGCACTTTACTATTAGTTCCTGACACTAGATGAACTACTGTGTGTGGGTCAATGATGGCTGAGCCTTGAATTTACTTATTTACTCATTCAGTCAATATATTGTATTTATTTAATGGCAATGTCCACAGTTCACACTACAGGGTTGAACAGTATGATGACTAGCGAGGGACCAGAAAGGACAGGGCCATGACCTAATTTGAGGTACCATCCCAGCATCTCATAGACGGCCTGAGAAAAACCACAAAAGTCCCAGAGTAGCCAGCATGCCAGATATTACTCAAATAATATAACACTGAAGTGTTACCAGCCATCTAGCTCACTTCGAGTGTTCACTGGTGTGCAGTGAATCTTCAAAATGGTTTGGATCCATGTTTTACTTAGGAAAGTTATGAATGCAGCAGCTGAAACAGCAAGTCTTGTAGGATTCAAAGGCTGGTTTGTGGGTACTTTTCATCACACACATTTAAGCGGTGATTATTTGTGAACACAGGAGTGAAAATGTGAATTAATCATCCATTACGATTAACTTAAAGACTATGTTTCTTCAGATGACAAATTGGACTGTCCATGCAACAAGCTCCCAGCAATCAATAAATCAAAACAGTTACAACTGTACATTCTCTGAACCATGCATCGTGATACATATACACGAGAAAGACCAACAAGATGCACACTTTTTCTCATATTCCAATAAAACTATCCTCTACATGTTTTGAACAAATAAATGTTCATCATCAGCAGGTTGTTTCTGTACACAATGTGATTCCCACATTGTGTTAGCAGCTAGACACCCCATAGATGCATGGTAAAATACTGAATGCTAAGTGTACAGAAATAACCTTCTGATGATGAACAATTATTTGTTTGAAACATGCAAAGGGTAGTTTAATTGGAATTAATGGGTTAAATTATGCAACTTGTTAAGTCTTTCTCATGTATAATTACACAAATAATAAGAGGATTAAAAACATTTCAAATAAATAAATAACAAACAGATTGAGAGGGGTTGTCAAAATCAGAATGTAACATTTTTGTGCAAAGCTCAGAGCTGTGATGAATAGAACATATTAGAATGACAGTTTTTTGGGATTTATACCATGTAGGATAATACACCTGTTCCACTGTTTCAGAGGAATGTAATGTGCTGACTGCAGCTTCAGGGTGTTCGAATCTCACATTCTGGCCAATGCTGGAGTGACTGGGAGCAGAAATGTGTCAGATTATAAGGTAAGGTTTGCAATGGTTGCAACCACAGCCACGCAAACAGGGAATCAATATTGCACTGAGACAATGGAAACAAACTTATTATCCTAGATGGCCTAAGAGCCTACAAGACCATCACTGGAGTATCACTCACAGTGGAAGCCTGAAAATTCAGGAAGACAGTATGAACTTGAGCGCTGGAATGTCCCAAAACCTTGGCTAGGCATGCACAAGCATATGAAACAAAGAAGCTAAATAAGAAATGCTCTCTTAAAAGAAACCTGATTTTGGAGGGAACAGACATTTTAGTAGATGAACTGTAAATTAAACAATTTCAATTCTGGCTGTACATATTTTCCACAATCAACATGTCAGGCGATAACTTTTTTTTTTTTGGTTAGCTTTACCCCAGTAATTTTGATTAGAATTATTATCAATTTAGTCAACAATTTTTAGTTTATTAATAATGTTTTCAGATGCTCCAACTACACAGCATCGACTGAGTGGATGGTGAGTGAATAAAAGAGGAACCTCATACCAAGGACTCCCTGTATTTTGTACAATGGATAGTATAAGAAATATTTAAAGCAAACTCACTATTGTAAATTTGGTAAGCAAATCTCGAATAACTGACACACCATTCAGCATGCTCCGAACATGACACAATACAATCAAGTAAGCAAAGTGTAGTTAGTAATCCATCAAAAATTAAACAACAACAGTATGAAAATAGAAAAATAGTATGAAATTCCTTTCAAAAAAATAACCTGAGTAATGCAACATATCAATTTCTGGTGGTACACCTATCACTCTCTGAAGGAAAATTTCTTCATGCATACCACAGGTGGAAGGGTGGGAAAAAAAACATGTTCCTTACAATATTACAATGCACACACAAATCATTATCTAAAACGAATTTGATGTTCAGGTGACCGTGCATCATGATAAATTCTTATAATAAAACCAACCAGATGCACTAATTTCTCGAATTTATTTTTGGAATGAAACTCTACACGTTTTGGACAGTTCTTCTGTCCATCATCAAGAGTTTTTCACTGTACACACAGCAATCAGTATACGTCATACAGGTTTGCTGACAGTTTGCGAGTAGGATCTCAAGTTGTCAGCAAACCTCTATGATATATACCATTGCTGTGTGTACATTAAAAAACTCCTGATGATGGAAAGAGCAACTGTCCGACTGTCATAAACATGTAGAGTTTTATTCCAAAAATAAATTTGTGAAATTAGTGCATCTAGTTGGTTTTATTATAAGAATATTACCTAAAAATCTGATGGCCCACAAGGAATGTAAAAAAATAATAACTCCACAACACAGCAAAGCAGTCACAACAACTGGAAGTTCTGGGTAGATGTTGTTCAAAGACCATTAGCATTCTGTCACGTGACAAACAGAATGTTAATTTGACAGTAAATGTAATTAAAATGGCATTTACAGGAAAGAATGCAAACTGACAATCCATTCCTGCAGGGACATATTTAATACAGCACAGCACCTAATGCAAAAAAAAAAAAAATCCCTATGGCCTACTGTGAAATAAAGTTGATAGTCAATTCAAGCACCACATAGCAACATTATGATTCCAAGCACAATAACAAAGGAGTGATTTGTACATGTATTTCAACACAAATGAACATTTGGTTTTTATGCTCTCCAACTAAGAATTTATTGCCAAAGTAAGGACTAAACCAAATGACCTTCCATTTACTTTGCACCATTAGACAAGTGTGTTTCCTATCTGCACAATTAATGCAACACAAAAGCAGCAATTTAATGTACAGGAACAGAGCAGTCTGCCTTCAGCGACAGCTTAGTGGCCAGTACAAAACACATTTTTTAATTTTATATTTGTAATTCAGTGCATCGTAATTCTAGGTTGAAGAAATTCAACAAGATGCAACAGTATTCAGATTTTGACGTTTTGCTGACTGTGCATCTCAGTGTATTTATCTCACTATTTAACCAACTTGATGCACAAAATTTGTTTCACAATCCAAGTTTTATTTTATGCCTCTACATGTTTCAAGCACATGTGCTCATCATCGGGAGGTCAAAATTGCATCACACCTATAGGTGTGATGATACCAGAGGCTGTGTAATGCAACTTTGACCTCCAGATGATGAGCACATGTGCTCGAAACATGTAGAGGCATAAAATAAAACTTATTGCGAAACAAATTTTGTGCATCAAGTTGGTTAAATAGTGAGATAAGTATGCAGATATTTATTTACTGCTAAATTACTCTACACATTTCGGGCATCCATTGCACATATCATCAGCAGTACACAAAACTGTAGTTGCAGCCTCTGGTGCAGATCATACTATCTGGGAAGCAAGCTTCTTCAAACGTTTGAAGAAGCTTGCTCCCCAAACAGTACGATCTGTACCAGAGGCTGCAACTACAGTTTTGTGTACTCCTGATGATAGGTGCGATGGACGCCCAAAACATGTAGAGTACTTTAGCAGTAAATAAATATCTGCACACTGCTGCATCTTGTTGGATTTCTTCAAACTAGACGTTTTTTAATCTTTCCTATGAAACAAAATAAATAGCTTACTTGATTCAAACGATATGCACATAGAAATAAATGATTTTATCTAAAGAAGAGTACAGCCACATCTTATTTAGGTCAAGATCAAATATGAACAAAGTGTACATACTGTCTATTGCCAGTCAACATATTTTCAGAAAAAAAATCAGAGAACAAACATATTTTAGTGGGAAATTGACTGTGAACTGAAACATCAATAAAGATGACATGCATAAGAAGGTACATGCAAGTGGATCCCCTTCACCTATTCCAGCAGCAGCAACACAATATAACTAGAAAAAACAAAAAGAACACTTAGACTATGTATGGAAGGGAAGAGGCTTGGCCAGCCGATAAGGTCCAATTACCTCCTCTGCATTCGCATCCACCCACTAAAAATCAAAATCAGAAACACATCAAAATTAGGTGAACACACTTCATATTGGGTATCATGGGACAATTCTAAAAGACAGGATACACATAACAGGAAACTGCCAACATCATTATTTTAACTATCAAAACAGTAGGCTTTAGCATCCCCTGTCATGCACCTTTCAATTAAAATTACCAACGGACTCACAAATTTTCTTGTACATTAATAAAAATCTAAAGATACAAAACATCTTGTGTAAATCAATTTCCTTAAGGCACAACACTCAGACCAAAAAAATATCATCAATATGCCTTTTGAAGCACAGCATAATCATAACAGGGTCTGCCACACAAAAATTGGCAACATCTAATGTGTATGAAGTAGTAATTTTTTTTTCAAAGGTACAACCATGTAAAAAAATACAGTTACAGACACAGATTGGCATTAACCCTTAGCCGCCGGAATTAAATCCCCCCGCCCTCGACCACTTTAGTGGCCGTTCGGCTATTTAAAGGGCTCACTGCACGACATACATACGTCGTTCGGCGGCCAAGGGTTAAAGAAGGGCATAGATATGTGTGCATTTAACAAGCCATAATTAATATGGGAAAGCAATCATTTGTCTGAACCAAAGGTCATTATTCAGCTGAAGTACAGCACATGAAACAAATGTTTCACTCTACTTTATTTTGGACAAAAGGTACAGCCCATCATTCCCTTCGATCAATGAACAAAAATCAGGTAACATATCAACACTATTATAATGAAGCTTGTGAGCCAATGCATAAGAATTATCAAACTTCAAATAGGTTAATAGATCATTGGCAGTTTACTATTATGTTCAAGGAATAACAAATGGAAGTTATAATTATATGTTACATGCCACCAATAAAAATGAACAACAAAAATAAATATAAAAAATTCCAACATGAAACAACATGTTAAGATGTTCACTACATTCCAGGGAAAATGTCACTACAATTTAATGTTATAGGAATGCAATATCAGAATATTATATTATATTTGGGTATGTCTGTGGCTTCCCAAACTACAGCAACAGCAAAATATATGATAATTACTTTTATTCTGTAAGATGTATGTATATTATAATGCACTTTAATCTTGCACAGATTGACAAAATACAATAAAAGATGACTGCAATATTTAAACCTAAGCAGTGTTACCAACAGTGCTTCCTGACTGCTATTATTCTAAGAATGAAACAGTAGTGCAATTCATATGTTATTGCAAATAAGTCTGCAGCACACACACACACACCAATTAAGTGGAAACTATTAATTGTTAGCATACCATTTTTAACACATGTGGCACAATTACAACCAACTACTTCAACTGTATTGCAGTTAAAAGTCATGCTCTGAAAAGCTTACCTTAACCTAAAAACTTGTAAAAGAACATACTAAATCATGTTCATGTTTCACTCCTTCTCTTTTGTTGACTTATAAAACATAGCTAACATATTAATGCACAACATTAATTACTCTCACATCTCATTAAATCAAGCTGCCAATGCTAGAAATAACCACAGCGTATCATGAGATCTATCTTTACATTTTAAAAATACCATTTCTGCCATTGTATTACATCTTCTACAAAAAAAAGTATGCATACCTTCCTACAAACTGTTTGTATGTTGCATTTGTTTCCTTGTCAACCATTACACACACAACTAACAATAATATCTGAACATTTATCTTAAAATATAACAATTCACAGCTTCAAACACCAAATAAACAGTTACAAACTAAGAACAAACTTTATAAAGATCAAAGCCCTAGGTGTGTACACTTGAAATCCTAAAAGCTTTGCCACACATAACATATCAGATTATGCAACAAAATTCGGATAAAAGTAATATCATTTGGCTTTACCCCATGTTGTTATTAAGAACATACATTCATACATAATCAAAATGGATAAACTCATATTACACCTGCTGCCTACAATCTGTGGCTAAAATAAGCTGAGGAGTGGCACCTCATGTAATGAATGTAATACAAATGAAAAGGTCCTAACTGCAGTACTAACAAGGACACTGATGCACAGATAAAGCATATGATATGAGACAAATATTTATAGCTAACTCTCCTGAGAATGGATATTTCACTGGGCAGTGCTTATGTCCAAACTCACCCCAAGTGACCACCTCAATAGAACATCAATGAATCTAAATACAGTGTATTACTCACTGCAATAGGAATGACACAAATCCTAGTATCAGAGAAACTCTATCCTCAAATGGTATTCACAATATTAAGAAGTGTGTGGAATGTATTAACATGTCCTCTATCTCAAATTCTATGTTATGACAACACTTTGTTGGAAGCAGTAAGACATAGTCCTTACACATGCCATCAGAGCCTAGTCTGTTGGGTCCCCAGCATTACGTTCACTGAGAATGGAATGAAGATAGTAAGTTCAGACAAGTTACAAGGAATCATTGGGCAAAAACACAAACATCCTGGCACAGTGAGAAATGGTACAATGGTTGCCTGGTAAGTGTAACTGCTTTCAGTTCCTAAGCGAGTCTTGTTTCAGTCACTCTTTTGGCAATGATTCTCCTAAAATAAATTAATATGTTGGCCTATAAAACTGTTTCCAGAATGTGTTACCACCTGATTGGACTCCCAGAAACAAGAAAATGATATTCACCACTTACAAAGGCCAGAACCAAATATTTTGAAGATGAGAATGGCCTGTATCTACAAGTGACATATGGAACTCCCAATTTTTTAAATTTAATTTTCAGGAAGAAATTTGGGTTTATTTTCAACATGTGATATCTCTTATCACAGCACAGCCAAGAAGTGGAAATTTCTGTCAATTTCTTTCACAAGTTGATTTCAACACTAACATGAAACTCCCACAATTTTTTTTTTTTATTTGTTAGATACTTCACATGTAAAATTCTGACATATTGAACACAGACCAGCCAACAGGATTAACTGGCTGAGTGAATCAAATGATCTGCAGTACTGAAGAACACTGTAACCTTATGTGTGAATCTGACAGCACGCTACTTCCAAAGTACTTCAATTAAAACTGTTTCCCTTCCACTGTACATTACTTCAGCACTCATATGTGTGTGTGCCTGTACGTAATACAAAAGGGAACAAAAGATCTGACAGAAGTAAATATCTATTACAACAAATAACAGGAAACAGTACAAACTTTGTTGGAAGCTCACAAACCATTAGGTATAAAGCACACATAGTACTTTGTCTTCTTCAAAGACAATATGCAATTTACTGGCAGCATTTACCTTCTCAACACCCTTATACTAAATCCCATATTGTTCTTCCCATTAAACCAATTTCATTCTGCTGCAACAAAATATGTTTTCAAACACATTTTGTCTCTAATAACCCCATGCACAAAACATAAAAACGATTTTTATTTTTGTCACTGGAACTGTGGTACCTCAGTACCTCCAGCATAGCAATAAATGAACCGAAAGCACTGCTTTTCTCATGTTACCATGCACAATCAGTTCCACCAACTTCTCTGTGATAAATGCCGAGCTGTTTGACCTACTTTCCCTTCCAACCTATCTGAAGAAGTTAACTAATGCAGTAATATCCCAAAAACACCCCACCCTTGAACACGAGCCACTTGGTCAATTTTTCAACAATACAAGTTTTAAAACACAATTAAAAATACATTAAAAAAACATTTAATTATTCTGCACTGCTGTCTGTAAATAATCTAAACAATGTTCATTGAGCATTGTATGAACAGTGCATGAGTTATCTCGCTTCTTCTTTTGACTGTGTTGCTCTTAATCAGCGCCTGGATTACTGTATTTATTTTCACATGCCCAATGCATAGAAAAATAATTTTTCTCATGTACGCATTATTAATTTTAGTTCACTTCAAGAAAATGGTTTTCTTTTGGGTTTTCATACTTCGCAGTGATTAAGTGTTCCAATATTGCAGAGGAATGTACTTCGTGGTGACTAGAAATGATGACCTCACAAAAGTGTGTCAATTATAGGGTTTGTGGAAATCTGGCCAATCACAGGTAAGCAAGGGAGGAGGAGGAGGAGGAGGAGGAGGTGTTGGAGGAGGAGGATGGCACCTGTCCAAAAGACTTCGAGGATTCTGAAAACATCCCTTTTCATGGTATAAACCTGTGGGAGATGTGAAAATAATGTGACCCCTGGGAGATAGATGACACATGTTCTTCCATCGCATGACCTCAGCATGCACCTTAACCAATTTAGACACTGTGAAGATGGAGGGAACTAGTACATTCCTCCAAAACATTACAACATTTAATTACTACTATGTAAAAACAAACAGTATGACCATCACTTGAACAATAACCACCATGAAAACCTACAAATGTGCATTCCTTCTGAAAAGCAAACAGTATTTCTTACTAATTTATTAATGACATTAAACAAAACAGCTTTAATAAAAAGTGACAGAATTATTAAAAACCAGTATCACAAATGCCAATAAAACATGGGTATGTATTGTGAACCACTGGTCAAAATTATTTATGTAAAACCTACCGAAACCTGGACAACTGATTGGGCATGTTATCCATGAGAAAACTTCATGCAAACTAAACTTTTTCCCATAACAATTTGATATTACACCACTAACACTCAGTGATAATAGTTATAGAATATAAAACTGCTAATATTTGAATGTCTGACATACAATTTAACTAATGACAAGATTTCCCTCCAATATTAGGTCAGGTATGTGAAAATATTCTTTTATAATGGCTTCAAACCAAACTGGTAATAATTAAACATCTGACACACATATATTTGTATTCCCTCAAATACTAGGACAAATGAACATATGAAATATAATGTGGTGCTCAAGCAGCAATGCTAATACAGAAACACAGACAGCAATATTTAACCATAATTGCACTGACTGCATTTATTCTGCAAACAGCTTAAATCATATCAAAGTCCACGTGAAGTATCATTTTATTTTGTTTTACCATAAATTTATCTAACCTATCTTATGGACTGCACTAAACATATCACAATGATGGTTACACACCATCATGAAAATGTTATAAGCAACAGTTTACTTAACCTTTCACTGTTGCATGGAATAATGTTCTCATACTTCTGATGTAAATGTTGTAATTAAGGATTAATGTCCACAAATTCCAATAGAAAGCTGTCAACGCTAAGAAGAGACACAGTTATGATCAAATTTAAGCGTCTACAATGTTCACAAAGTATGGCCAATCTATCCCCCATATTTGAGTGAACACAACACAAGCACTATATCTAAGACAGGCGGCGAATTTTATTTTTATTCAGTTTTGTTTTCGAAAGTGATCATCTCTACCTTTGTAATCTTTTTGGGATCTGGAGTCCCTGTCTCCAGGATTTCAACCTTCTGGTAGACATTAGGGGAATTCAGCCACCGTGTACGATCGTGTGTCTTTCGCCCTTCCATGTACTTTCTCCATTGTCTGTAATAACAATAAACAGGCAGCAATGTCTAAAATATTTTCAACAATAAATTCGGTAAGACATCAACAGAAAAACATCAAGCATGGTGCACCAATTACATTGAATTTGAGCTCACTATTCTGAATGTTTAGAAACAATGAGAAGCTCTATCACCACTCCTACAGTCTCCTCTCATCATAATGAATGCCCAGGAGGTATTAAAATTTGAATGCTACACCTGAGCTTCTTGTCTATGCTAATGACAACATACTTGTTCTTCTGTGACATGACGCCACATCACTAGGTAACTGGGTCCTGATGTTTTGAAACCACTACACTGTCTCGAAATGTTGGGAACCAATTATCCAGTGACAAGGTGTTATGTCCCAAAAGGGCAGACATCTCATCCACACTACCACAAAAACCAACAAAATTATATATATTTCAATGCTTTATTTTATTGGGTAAAAAATATTAAAAATACACAAAAGCTTTTTTAGTTGCTACTATGGAGGTCAGTCCAAAAACGTTGGGAAAACTAAGTGCATATTCATGTCTTATCAGCAGAATTCACAATGAAACCACAATGGAAAGACACCTAATAAGTCCTTTGAAAATGGTGCCAAGTTCACATATTTTAAAATGGCACTGAGAAATCCAAATTGCATACATATGAAAATTAAAAGCATTTTAAGTATGGGTAATTCTTGCTACCACCATCCAGAGCCTTTGGTCTTCCTGTCTGATATTTGAATAACTCAAGATTAAAATACACAGAACAACAGCTGTGCTAATTGTTTCAAATGAGTGAGAAAGTTGATCTCACATTATGGGAAGAACACAAGCTGATGGATATTGAGAAGATATTTGTGCTGAAGCGGGAAGAGTTAACCAAGGACTGGAGGAAGTTGCATAATGAGAAGCATCATGATTTCAACTCATCCCTGAACACAACTACAGTAATCAAACCAAGACTGATGAAATGGGTTATAATCAATATATGCACATCAATGCATAAACACTAAAATCAATTCATGTATCTGCAATGGTACAGTTTCACTCACCCATGTTTGTATAGCTCCTCCTCCTCCAGTAAGTATCCCAGTGAGGAAACAGCTGGTGGGACCTCGACATCATTCCGGGGACGTGGAGGTTCACCTTTCACTAGTGGATGTCTGTATATGTAGCCTGTGCGAAAACCCTGAAATAAGCAACACCCATCTCAATACAGTGTTGTGTAAAGAAAAGACATGTAATGTACTACTAACAGATACCCTTGTAATTGTACTTACAGCATTATCAAGCATTCTCATCAGAGCCTCAAACTCCACACCACCAACACGCCACTGCTTTTCCTTCTTAGTAGCTGTGCCAGGACCATCTGTGGCATCCTGCAATTGCTTAGGTGTGGCATCGGGTGGGCGTCGTGCTGCCTCATACACTTGTTTCCGTGTCTCATCAGATACAAGTACAAGGTTCTCAACACCAAGCGGCATCAACTTCATCTGGGGGGAGGGGGGGAAAAAAACCATAAAGTGACTAGAATAAAGAAACACACCAATAATGATGCCTTGTCAGATCAATATATATCAATATTGTACACAATGTTCAAACAACAGAATTTTAATTTTGTGTTTCCGTGCATCATAGTATAAGTCAAATAAAACACCAACTTGATGCAACACTGTGCAGGTTTTATTTCTGCAGAGTCACTCTACATGTTTCGGGTGCAAGCGCCCAAAACATGTAGAGTGACTCTGCAGAAATAAAACCTGCACAGTGTTGCATCAAGTTGGTGTTTTATTTGACTTATACTATGATGTACGGAAACACAAAATTAAAATTCTGTTGTTTGAACATTGTGTACAATATTGATATATACTGATCTGACAAGGCATCATTATTGGTGTGTTTCTTTATTCTACAGAAATAAAACCTGCACAGTGTTGCATCAAGTTGGTGTTTTATTTGACTTAGTTCAAACAACAGCTTACTGTATTTCAAATTTCTCCAACATGTTTCAGATTACCAACTATTCTCAAGTAGATCTTCATACAGCGTTAAGTACAAAACAATTTTGCTTACCACCAGCCAATACCTGTCACACATAAAACAACCTTACCTGAGTTTCACAAGCCAGCACAGTGTTGTAAACATTGAAAAATGCTTCTTCTACTGTTTCACCACAACACACTGCACCATGATTTGCAAGGAACATGACCTGAAATGAGTAATAACAAGAGAATGCAATCAAATTAGATGCATCAGCCATGTGTAAACACAGGACAAAGGCAAGCCTGGAGCATGAAGTACAGTTTATTTAAAAGATTCAGAATAAGTAACACACCACTGACAAAAGGAAAAATACATTCTTCAATGTACTAAGATAAACTCTGTGTTCTGTCACCCCCATTAAAACTGTATGTAACTTACATGTACAGTATATTTTACCACTTCTATGGTATGAACAATATACAGTCAAATTCGGCTATAGCACTGTCACTATAAACAAGTGTCATTGTTAGTGAGGTGCATGGTACACGTAAAGGAAAAATACTTTAAGACAAAATACAGACCTGAAGGCACACTACATAAATGTTTATGCTATCTTTTC
>Ga0209755_10005358_pt1 | contig 14630 bp, 17 predicted proteins | sample TergutCo191P1_FD_187301 | JGI IMG/M metagenome (GOLD analysis project Ga0209755, IMG submission 187301) | Cornitermes sp. P1 segment gut microbial communities from Petit-Saut dam, French Guiana - Co191P1 (SPAdes) (version 2) | ecosystem: Host-associated > Arthropoda: Insects > Digestive system... | reverse complement strand
CTACTTATTTTATTCAAGTAGCTCCTCAATTGACCTCACCGTTCCAGACCCACTGCCACTCAGAAAATCTAGTAGCGCCGGGAATCGAACCCGAGACCTCTGTATCTGTAGCCAGAAACTCTGACCACTAGACCACAGAGGCGGTCTTGTCATTTATCTTACGCAGTAAATATTGCAATTATATGTACACTTCCAAGCGGCTGGATAATAGCAAGTAATAAATTCAAACAGCTGTGAAAGGAAACCAAATCTGAGGTATCCAAGATGTGGCTGAAGGAATTTAGGAAAACCACAAACTTGATGGGTAAAAGCTTTCCAGGACAAGATTTGAACCCAGAATCTCCTGTACAAAAAGAAACAGTGCTACTCATTTGATCACAATGATCAGTGGAAAGCATCAGTAACTGGAAAGGTATAAAATTGCCAAATTTTTGTCTTACATTAATGCCTAGCCCAGAAGTTTTCTGTTATGACATCTGAACCTAATCATTAAACCACACACCACTTAACACACTGATGTTACAGAAGCATCTAAAACCTGTATTACATATGGGCAGCACTCAGATTTACTTCTGACTGGGTAACCAAGCCATGTTACTCTCCACCTAGCCCCAGCCAATCACACTAGCACCATGTACATCACAGACTTTGTTACCCATCCTTCACATAGTAAAGATAAAACAGGAAAAGCATACAATAAAACTGAAAGTCATTCAAAGTCGAAGTTTGTTTCTTCCAACCAAAGCAAACCAGTTTGGATCTGTTAAAGGTCACTATTAAGTCTTAACCTTTCACACACATTTTCTTGACTCATGGCAAGGAAAACAACAAAATAAGTGCAATCATTTTATCTCAACTGGCCTTGTAAAAGGCAATATATTTATATCTTCTTTCAATATATCAATCTTAACTTCCTTCTTGAAGGTACTGTGCATATACAACCCTATGAACACAGAAGTAAAAATAATATCTTAGCAAAACACTCTGGCTTTACACTAAATCAGCAACAAAAAAAGCCATATATAAACTAAGCAAAGAAATTTTAATAGCCTTAAATAATAAATGCATGGTAGGAGACATTTTTTGTGACTTGGAAAAGGTTATTGACTGGGTCAACCACAAAATTATATTATCCTAACTGGGCATAAAAGAAAAAGCAAAGTTATGGTTTGAATCATACTTCAGAAACAGGTATCAAAGGATTTTAATCACAAACAATGTGCTTAATCAAAATTACTTTTCTACACAGGAATAAATAAAACATGGAGTTCTGCAGGTATCAATTTTGGACCCATTGTTTTTCCAATTCTATACCAATATTGTTTGCAGATGATACTAGCATATTAATTACAAGTCCAAACAAAAACGACTTCCAAATTAAAATAACTGCTGCTTTCAATTTTATAAAGGAATGGCTAAACACAATTTACTTTCCATAAATTTTAACAAAACTCACTACGTTCAATTTACTAGAAAAAAAATAGTCCAAAACTCATATTAAAATTACTTATGATAATAAACAAAGCACAACAATATCCAACATCAAATTTCTTGGGATCTATATAAATGACACAATAAATTTGAAATACCATACTGAATGCATTTTTCCAAAATTAAGTGCAGTTTGTTGTGCAATGAGAATTATTAAACCATACATGTCTCATGAGATGCTGAAAATAGTATACTATACCAGTTTTAATTCAATTATAAATTATGGTCTACCATTTTGGGGCACCTTACCCCACAGTAAAAAAATATTCAGGATGCAAAAGTGGATAGTTAGAATTACGATGGGCTGTAGGAAGGAGGTCTCATGTATGAATTTGTTTAGGAAATTGAAAATATTACCTCTGATGTCTCAATACATACTTTCCCTTATGATGTTTACTACAAAAAACAAAAACCAATTTACAGTAAATTCAGAGATTCATAACATAAACACCAGACATCACACAAACCTTCATCAACGTACATCGAATTTGACAGGATATCTACAGGGAATCTACTACTCAGGAGTAAGGGTTTACAATAAAATCCCTCCACACATCAAACAGTTATCAGATGACCCTAAGAATTTTTAATTATGATTGAAAAAGTTTTTGTACCTACACTCTTTTTATTCATTGGAGGAGTATTTTCAATATTAAATAACCTGCTAAATTGGTAATTATAAACATTTTAAAGAGAGAAAGGATAGTTAGATACATTACCAAGTATTTTTATGTTTGTAATCACCCTGATTCCATAGAATTATATCATATTTTATCAAATGTTTGTTTTGGACACCAATTATACATCATTTTACTCGTTTTACTAAACTACCATGACGTGTTACCATTAAACTCCACTGTTACTGTAACAGATAGCACATCTCCCCTCCTAGTGTTGGAATATATGATGTTTTAGAGACATTTCAGTATGGGTAATTTCATATTGTTTAACATGTACTATGCAACTTTGTAAAATTGTTTATCATACTGCTTTAGTGTTACATTCACATTAAATTTTAACTTTACACTATACTATAGTGCATTTATATGACTGTATGCATGCTGTTATATTCTAGCATTGCATTGTCTTGCTATTGGGTAGATAATACTGTCCAGTATTTTTGATGCAGAGCAATCAAGAGTTGTCTCTGTAAGAAGCTATGTTCTATTCCTTTACCATGTACAATCTACAATATAGAATGATGTGTATATTTTTATGACAAGGTCTGTATCCTATGCAACTGTCAAAATGGATCGATCAATCATACCAATTAAATCAATCAATCATATAACCTATATATTAATGACATTTTATTACCAGCTCAAATTATAATTGTTACTTTGTGGATTGAATTTTTATATATAGTACCTGATATAGCATATTACGACTAATTCTATATCCAATAGGTCTCTTAGACTTGTAATGGATTTGATGGAATTGAATAAATTGAACTGAACTGAATGATTATGATGCATGTAAATTATTATGGTGTTTATGTCGTTTATGATGCACATAATTTATTAGTGCATATAAGACTGAATTATCCAACTAATATTAAATTAAACAAGGCTCAAACAACAGCTTACACAAACGATGCATGAACACATTTTTGTTCAATATTCTGGCAAACAATCCAGTTTACATCTTCCACATGAGCCATAAACATGTACATAGATGGAGGGATTCAGCAGTCTGCAGTTTGTGTCCTGCGAGGACACATGCTACCAAATGCATCACAAAAACTGCCAAACCCAACAGTGAAAAGTAGCAACCCAACAGACCATGTAGAATTACTTAAGTTGGAGTGTTGTATGCTATCAACATTAGTGTGAGTTAATTTTTCCACAGAGACACATACTCTGATCATGAATTTGTAAGTCTTACATAATTCACAGCAGCTTCTTTATACTACATGAAATTGTAATACACATGTAATTCTTCTGGTGAATGCAAATGGGAGGAAAGTCCAGTCCCATTTCAACAATTTCAACATAATATGAACATATTACATGGTCTGCCACAGCGGTTATATTTCCTCACTTCATCACAATTTTGAATTGACTGAATTTCAGGTCACTGTAGTATATCTAATAACTGGAAAGTCAAGTAACAAATGCATGTACTTAAGCAATACACAAAGCTGTTTAATGTCACTAAATAACCTACACTGGTAAAAAAAAATATGAACTTCATATGTTAAATTAGTATGCAGCAACCACACAACTTAGTTTAATGAAGCATGGGCACTAGCTACAGAAATCCGTACAGGTGCATTATGCAAAACCTCACCTTTTGGAAGATATGTGCACACTCCTCACAGCGGTAGCAGTCTTGATTGTCGAAAACATTTGAACAGATCTTGTTAATAAACCTTTATAAATTGCCGTGTCCATTGTAGCCTTCAACAGTGCACAGATAAATATGTATTCACTAAATAATTTCGCTTGCTACAAAACAACTGTCTGGAATCAACTAAAAGGGTCAAGAGTTTCTTCGTCGTTATCAAATACTATTCTTGTTACCAGACAGCTAGTGTACGACGTCTCGGTTATCTTACCAAGTCAATCCGGTTTTATATACATCGTCCCACGAACTGGAACTACATTAAAGTCGAAAACAAGATCCACATTGATGGCAAAGGGCATTTACAGACTTCCCGTAGTAAAAAATTCGCACATAGAGTGGGGAGTTCATCCACAATCAAACGCGTTTCGTTTCCGGAACCGTAACACAGTTGCCGACGACATTTAGTATGGTGTCCAATGATCACCACCAAATTTGCAACACACACACACACGCATGAACACATGAACTAATATATACAACACAGATAAGAGCTTACGCAAATATCCGTGGGAAAAACGAAATCCGTTCCATGTGTGAATGCAAGTTTGCGGTCCGGTTCAGTACTAACTATCCTGCACACTAGCACTGCCCTTCATTTGCAGCCACATGTCTCGGCATGCGAATTGTACACAATTCTGCCCTGGCCCATCCTTGCAATATGCCCGTACCATTTTATCGCCTGTGAATGTCCAGGAGAACGGATCATAAACCTCTTCACTATGCAGGATGTCCAGGCTTCCACCTGCTTAGGACCAAACTTTTTCCCCATAACATGGCTAAATATAGTTTTCTTCCTCATTTCAGATCTATCACAGAATTGTTTTTTGGCACACGGATTTCTTGCCCAATTGTTTCCCTGCGTTGCTTACAGGCGTTTTTAGATCTTGCAGTCTTTGAGAAGTAAAGATGGATTGACTCCAAGACAGTTGCAGATGATGGGTTTATCTGACTTTTGCAGGAACTTGCTGCTTTCATACCCTTATGTTTCTCTGAATATTGAGGCACCATAATCCTCCAAAATGACACAGTGTCATCTCAGATGATAGTTCTCATCCACCACCATGAGAACCGCAATTCTCACAAGTTCAAGTTATACACTACCACAGACTTTGTTTCCAGCACACTGTTCGTCATCTGTATACATGTTTGGCTATATCATATCATATCATATCATATATCATATCATATCATTTATTTTCCTTCCATAGATCCATACATAATCCGTATGGATATGGAAATCGTCATATTTGTTGGGATTAAGGGGTGACATCAACACAAGTGTGTACAACAATCACATGGTTATTTAGTATAATAAATGTAATAAAATAGGACAATATGAATTGTTTAGTATAATAAAATATAATAAGGATAAAAATTAAAATTAAAGTAAAATTAAAATAATAATAAGATACGAATAAAAATAAAGATAATGGGGTAAGTTAGAAGCAATTAGAGGAACTCTTTTAGTAGGAAATTAGAGATAGTGGTTGGATATATACAAACATATTTATAATACAGACTTGTAATTAAAGAGAAGGAACATGTGTCCCAAAGCCCTCATGTGTCAGTTCAGATCATATGTCCAATTTTAGCTGAGGAGTTCAAAATATTCATCTAGGGAATAAAAAGAATTTTTACGTAAGTATTTTTGTAACACTGCTTTAAAATTTAGGATTATCCACCTCTGCTTTTATGTAAAAAGGAAGCATGTTAAACACCTTAACACCTGTATAGTGTACTCCCTTCTGGTATTTTGTCGCATTTACAGAGGGTTAGTGTAAGTTTGCATGCTGTCTAGTGTTAATTTGATATATCTTGGAATTTACCTGGAAATGGTTTTTGTTTCTTATCATGAGCAATAGAAGGGAAAGAATATATTGAGAAGGGAGGGGTAGGATTTCCAAGTTAAGAAACAATTTTCTGCATGAGTCCCTACTTCTGCAGCCCATCATGATTCTGATAATCTTCTTTTGCAACCTGAAAATCTTAATACCGTCTGGTGAGTTCCCTCAGCATATTAAACCGTGGGCCATTATAGAGTGAAAGTAGGATTAGTAATACAGCTGTGAAGTAGTGGAAGGTAAAAATATATTTTTTAAATATGCATAGTGTACTCTGTAGTACAGGTGCATTTTTTAATGGTTCTAGAAATTACCACCTTATAAATGTCAAGCACCACCACAAGTACGCAAAATTGTGCTAGGAAGGTGCTAACAATATATACCTCTTGAACAGGCTAAGCAGCAGGTTGAGTCTCATGCCCTTCTAGTCAGCTGTGAATGTGTACTGACCTCCCATTTGATATGTTAGTGTATAGAGTCGAGGATTTTGTAAAGAATCCTTCCAACTAAAGGAACAAAATATAAGGTTCCAAAACATTCATTTAGAAAAGTTTCACATTTTTATGTGCAATTTGTACATTAGGTTCTCTGCAGTATCATGACGTGTTCTGAGTGACAGCAGACTGATATGAACTTTTCACGCACGTTAACTAGAATAATCCAGTTGGCTCATGACGTTCAAGAATATCCCAGGCGGTAGGCCACAAGGGCAGAAGGTTATCACAGAAACTAGTAGGTTCCAGTTTTCAACATGTCATGCTTCAAAAATACCACAACACAATATCTGCACAAACACTTGCCTTAATAATTTATATCCGACACTAATAAAATTTTACCCTTTCCCAGCCCATTCTTTGAAACTTTTCTTCTGGATCAAGGAGCAGAATTTTTTGTTAGCAGTTATTTTGAGATTTATTTTATCAAAATGCATAAATTGAAAGAATGAGAAATTTATGCCAGTCAGTGAATTAGTTTTTATACTATATAATATTTTTTCAAATGACACATGACATATGGATGGTCTGGAAAGACTACTGTTTGACAAAGGAACAGCTCGGTGCATTTGTGTACAGCATAACAGTGAGATGTGACTGGCTCCTTCACATTCTTTGATTTCTCCACCTTTGAAGTGGTGACAATGCTACTGAAAATAATGACCAAACCTATGGCAAAGACTTGAATGTCACATGCTGAATGGCACATACTCAAACTATTACACCTCTCCGGCACATGTGGCTGTTGATGAAATAGGTTATTTTCAAGGAAAGAATATTTCTAAAATACATCCCCAAGAAACATAATGTTTGGAATTAATATTTCTAAATTATGTGACATGTATGGCTACACATAAGACTTGGACATGTACTTGTGTGACAGCACACATGCAAACTGCAGGTATGGCAGCAACACATGGTACTATGAGACAGGGACAAGTGCATAAGCTACTTTTTACATCACTTGACTTAGTAGAGCGTTTTACAAAAGAAAAAAAATCATTTGATGTAGGACAGTCAGACATAACAGCAAGATATTGTCACAGGACATATTGCCATAAGTCACTTATGCAGTATTCTGACAAAGGGGGTAGGATGGTGAGCAGTTGCTCACTACAGCGGTAGACATGGGTTTGGACAAAAAGAAACACAGACATAAGCCTGGACTGAAAGTAAATTACTTCTGTAATATCCTGGGCTGACAGCTTGCTGTTCTTGGCACCCTAAAGGCTGGTTTACACAAGGCCAGTACAGAGGCAAGGCAAGTGAACAAGTGACTTGCTGCAAGTGAAGCTGAGCAAGTACTGAAGCAAGTAGCGTTCACATACATTCACAAGTTTAGCTTCAAGTGGAGGGTTTAGCATTGTTTCAAATGTGTCAAAAGTAAAAGTAAAAAAAGTATAGAAGAATAGTTAAAAAAGTATCAAGATTGCTACTTGCACAGACTGCAGAAGTACTTGAAGGGGAAATCACAAGAGAAAAGAAGGTATGGGTAAGAAAGTGGTTGGCCAGGAGAAGTACACATGGTGGATCAGCATTACTTTTAAAAGAACTGTATGCAGAAGATCCAGCTGAATACCGTCCTTGTTTGAGACTGTCACCTGAATGTTTTGACACTTTACATGATCTGATAGCCAATGCTATACAGAAAAGTGATACCCTGATGAGGGACACCATACCTTCAAGAATTAACCTGAAAGTTACATTGTCATTTTTAGCAACAGGAAATAGTTACAGAAATCTGCAACACCTTTTTCAGGTTTCAAAAGCTGCAATATCTAAATTCAACCCTGAAGTGTGTGACAGCATTTACTTCAAACTGGGAGATCATATAATGGTAAGAAATATTCGTAATTTATTCTTTATTCATTGATTTATGGAAATATTAAAAAGAAACATGTATTGAGCATTGAACAACCTGTGGATTACAAAAAAAAAAGTATTATACCTTCATAAAAGTTGTAATTTGTCATGATGATACAACATCAACTTTTTACAGCAAAAGAAGACAGTATCCTTACATTTGAGTAAAATTAAGAGTGTGAGTCCTTAGACAATCCACTAAGCACATCAGAAACACGTTCAGATAAAGAATTTGCTGCCTCACCACTAGGTTGTGTCAATGTATGAAGAACTGGAAAATCCTTATTTGTGTGTTGAGATTGTGCTGGTGATGTATTAGATGACCCATAATTTGATTGTGAGGTGGAGTATGGTGACTGACAACTGAAGTGACCACTTTCTTCATTGAGTAAATCTCTCATTCTATACCGTGTCACTACACTCTGAATATCTTGATCAGCAAGGATGCAAGAAGCAGAATTCAGTTGTTTTAGTTGTCTCACAATATGTGCAGCAAACACATCACGTTCATGAGCTTCTGGTTCTGGTCAATTGATTGTTCCATTCAAGGTTTTCAGTTCATGTACAGTATCTGATACCTCACGCAGTAGTGTCCTTTTCTTCTTAGGGCATGGAGTTGAAGTAGGCAAACTAATTGCAGGTTGTTTTATGTCATTAACGTTTTCTGGAGCTTTTACATTTGTCTCCATCACAATGTCAGATTTATTAACTTTGTCGCTGGTTTGAATTAAATTGACTTCAGCATCATATTCCTGCGTTGTAGGTTTTCTTGTTGTGGAATCTAAAAAAGACCAGTAGAATTATTTATCAAAACATAGGTCAATTTAAATTATTATAAAAAAGTAGTATGTATCTATTTTCCTTTCTTTCAGGTACCTACTACAGAAATGGAGTGAAAAGAGATCAAGCGAGACTTCAATGACAATTGGAACATTCCTGGGTGCTATGGTACTATAAACGGCAAGCACATTGCAATATGTGCTCCAGCTAACTGTGGAAGTACTTTTTATAATTACAAGAAAAGTAACAGCACAGTTCTAAAGGCTGCAGTGGGCCCCAACTATCAGTTTATCTACACTGTTGTAGGTTCTAACGGTTCCCTATCAAGTGGTGGAGTCTTTCGAAATTGTTCGCTCTTTGAGGCACTAGAAAATGGGTTGCTTCCTAACAATGGTGTTATCGTTGGTGACGATGCATTTCCTCTAAAGACTTACCTTACGAAACCATATCCAGGAGCAAACCTGGCCTATGATAAAAAAAATATACAACTACAGACTCAAGAGCTAGGAGAATATCCAAAAATGGATTTGGAATTCTGGTTAGTCAATTCCGAGTATTCCAGAAACCTATAGCTTGTAATGTAACTACAGTAGGCAAGATAATAAGTACAGCATGTGCTCTACACAATCCGTTAACAAACAATGCTATGGGGACGCATCTGCCAAGAGGCTCTGTTGACACTGAAGTCATCGACAGAAGTGAATAATCCCTGGAAGTTGGAGATCAGAAGTGCATGGAATGGTTGACATAGGACGTTTTGGAAGCAATCATCATTCACAGCAAGCTAAAGCAATCAAAGAGGCTTACAAGAAGTATTTCATGAATGAAGGTCGAGTATCATGACAAAACAGGATGGTGCACTAAACTTATTGATGTAAACATACACAATTATAACTAGTAACTTGCTACATGTTGTCTGTAATGTAACGTAATGTAATGTAACGAATATGCAATAAAAATTCTAAAATGATGTAGTTACTTCACTGCTAACAGTTCTTCTCTTCAAAACAACACCTTTCATCACTTCAGTCATTAATGTAAATCACTTCATTGATGGTTTGTACACATCTTCCAAGCCTGTTCCAGAGCTCAAAGATTTATCAAATTTATGTGACTCCTGCTGGTAGGTTGCTCTTAGACTTTTGATTTTCTGTTTAGAGTCTTCTGTAGTGAAGTTCTCCAGTCCCATTTTTCTCACTATTTCCTCCAACACACTTTGTTTTGCATCTTTTCTTTTGTACAATGTGCTATCCATGTAACACAGACATTTGTGTTCCTTGTACAGCTCCACATACTTACATGTTAACTCATCATTCCAACTTGCAGGCATTTTAAATACTCAAATTGTACTACTACAACCGAAACAAACAATATGCACAGACCTACTAGTTGCGCACTACTGGCCAGTGGGAGTTCACATGAGACAGGTGAAGGGCAGGTTACCTGCTGGTATTGGTGGGGGAAGGCAAGCTGCCTCAAAAATAAAAATGCCTTCTATTCACTTGCCTTGCCTGATAGCTTGTCAAGCAACTTGCCTTGCCTTGAAATTCTGGAAAGTTAATGGCCAAACAGGGCAATTAACTTGCAGCAAGTTACTTGTTTACTAGCCTTGCCTCTCTACTGGCCTCACGTAAACCAGCCCTAAATATCTTTCAGTGAAGGCCATATAATAACTAGGAGAGTGCTGGGAACTAAGGAATCATGGTTCACTTTCTGGCAGGAACAACGGATATTTTTTTCTTCCAAAATGCCCACACTTGTTTTATAGTAAAAGAAATATCTTCTTCACTAGGAAAAAAGAGCACTTTGCCAAGGGGTAAGTGGCTGGGGCATAAAGCTGGCCACTCATACCTAGTGCCGAGTTTAAGAATGTATGAAGCTGTACCTCTATTCCCCAATATGGTCCTGGCATTTACATAATGATGCTTTACAATTCTGCCGCAGTGCAATGCTAAGTGAAGCTGCAGAAATCTACGCGCAGAACACTCGACTGGCTGCAATGACAACGATACACCAGCATACATTACTGACTGAACCAACCTCACTCACATGTTAGGAGAGATAGTTCATGAAATGAATACATCTGAAACTGGACAGTGGCCAAAATAAAATAGCTGGCAACAGGCCAGAACATATGCAAAAGTTTCGCACATGTCCTAAGGAACTTGGATTCATGCAGCCTGAATGTTTCTGTTACCTTAACAATGATGGAAGGGAGGAACAATATATGAGTGTATATGGACAGGGACAGGATATTTACTTGGGAAACAGAAGGACATATAGAAAGGCAAGTCTGAAAATAACATACAAAGACCCAACAGACTGTGGCCTTAATTTTATTATTCCCAGGCATTCATGAACTTAATGATGTTCTAATCTGGAAGTGTTAATTTGCACACTGTTTCTCAACTGCAATTCCCTACTCACAACTTATATTACTTGAGATTTATCCTTCCATGTTTTGATGCATACTGGTCATTAGTAATATGAAATGTACTGCATATAATTAAAAATTCTCTGATATCTTTATTCTTGTGAAAAATGATATCTACATCGACACAAACTTGGTTGTTTTAAACAAACTCTAAAGCACAGTGTCCAGAGAGAGCAGAATCAGAGCCATTTTGAGTTTTAGAGTTCACCTCATCAGGAAATACAGCTAATACACCAAAATTCCATAAATCCATCATCTGATAATTCACTACATGATGTGAGTGGTCTCGAGATCAGAAGTTCTTTTTACCAGAAAAAGCTTCATCCATGAAACAGGCAGACCTGAGGGACATGCTACCTCTTAACACCTGGACTCCTACTCCATCAACTTCTTCAGCCATGAAGACTCCAGAAAACACAAAAAACACAACAACAACAACAAAAAAAAAGAGAGAGAGAGACCCAGATGACCCTGAACCAGCAAATGTATATATTCGAATGCAATACTCCACTGATTAGTTCATCAGTCCTAGTACAGAAGCAGTAACAAAAAATTACCTCAAAAGCACTCAGGTCAGTATAGGTACCACCTGATAATCTGGATTGTTTGATAACCAGCTGCCACCCAGTCCCATGGGTGCTGGATTAATGGAATATTACCATAAAGTGATTGTAAGAACATTAAGCCACATCAGTTTGTGTTGTGTGAAACATACTTCATCCTGTTTCATAGCTTCCTCTCTCAGTGATATTTCCAGCATGAACAACTGGCAACATTCGAATACTTCTTGTAGTATTAACTTGACTGGTGATGTTGAATTACTGAGCAATTATAATCAGATGATCTATTTGTAGAACAGTAATATTCAGTTAATTATTAACCAAATCCAAAAGAGAAAATCCTGATGGAATTTCAGGTGAGCATTTGCTTGATTTCTTATATACTCAGCAGCAATATGCATCAATGTGTATTACATACCATGATAACAGAGCACATCAATAATTTTAAATTTTTGGTTTAATGGTAATTGTGTGTCAGTATCAGCAAAATAGTTTTCCTCAGATGGCTTTCTACAGACAAGTGAGAATTCCATTGTCTGGTAACAGGCTTCTTCACTGTCCAATTTCACCATACATTCTCCAAATGTGAAAGATCATATTCAGAAATACCAGAATTCTCTCATGTACTTGATAATTTGACAAAATATCATTATGCTTTACAACATGAATGAGAAAACATACATCATATAAAAACTTTTCATTCATCTGAATAGGAAAATGCTGTCCCACTGGTATTGAAAAGGCTGTACACTAGAGGTTAATTGCAGTTCTTTTGTATGTTGCTAGCAAATCAATTGCTGTACCATGGGCATGACTTGCAGATCACAACTCAGTTGAGTCATCACAGCAAGGTACAACAAAAAGTGTCTCACTCTCATCACTACACAAGTCATTAAATGATCAAATATACCCTACTGATCCAAACAACACACATTACTTTTCTTCAAACATAATAAGTAGATAATTTCCAAAAGCGAGTTCACATTTCACTAGCAGGGTTCTGAAGATTCTTTCTCCTTTTGGAACTGATTGCATTGCAGACAAAATATTGATTATGTTTCCACCTGCCAGTTGTTTTTGAAACATATTCTTTCTGCCAGATGAAAATTTCTTTTTTGTACTGCACACTACATTAGCTAACTCATGTAAACCGAAGCATCTTATTATACAGTTATGGGCTTTGGCTTTGTGGCTGACTGTGCTTCAGTTGTGGGAAATAAAATATGTTTTACTTTATTCCCATTCCAGGCTGTACATCTGAATATATTTACCATACTGACCTGAATATAAAATGACTCTGCATGTAAGACAGCCCTGTTTGCAGTTGTCAAGAAAACATTTGCAAACAATATGTAACACTGTGCAGAGCTATAAGGTGACCTTTCACATTTCAGATAATGAATCATGACAGAAAATTACCATCTGGTGTTCTGGTCAATAATGTACATTCTTCATTTGCTCTGTTTACTTCCTCTGGAACAATAACACTGGTCAACAAAATTTAACTTTTTTTTGTCCCATGAATTTAAATAGATGAACTTAGCAGTACATTTTATGCTGAATTCAGATATGTATACAGAAGTTTTCTATCAGGCAGGGTTTCAAAGATACACAGGAATTTAAATGTGCAAAATACTACTTTATGTGCTCATGAAACAGGCAGAAACTTCCCTCTAAAATGTACAGGGGTGTGACATTCTCCAGTGTTTGGCGTCAGATACATCCTTCTTCAGTGTCCAGCAATAGTCTGCCACCATACTTGAGGTCCACTTGCCTTGGTACCATTTTTCCATAGTCATAATGTCTTGGTGAAATCTTTCACCATGTTCGTCACTGACTTCACCGAGATTTTTTGGGAAAAAATCCAAGTGTGACTCCAAAAAGTGGATTTTCAGACTCATATTGCCTCCCATAGCTTTGTACAAAGTCAACAGGTCCTGCACAACATCCTGATAGTTCGCTGCTTTGTGATTTCCTAAGAAGTTCTTGCAAATCCTCTTCAGTGACAACCATGTATTTCTTTCAGTCTCATTCAGGTCTTCATTGAACTGTTTGTCTTGCATCAGTTCCCTAATCTGGGGTCCTATCAATATGCCCTCCTTGATTTTTGTGTCACTCACATTTTGGAACTTATGCCTCACATATTGGAATCCATAGTCGGTTTTATCCATACTTTTCAAAAAGTTTTTCACAAGGCCCAGCTTTATGTGCAAAGGGGGCAGATAAATTTTATCTGGAAGGACAAGAGGAGGATTAACAACATTTTTCTCCCCTGGCATCAGTGATGTTTGTTTAGGCCACAGTTTATTTATGTAGTGATTCTTCTCGTCCCAGCTGTCCCACTCTCACAGGAAAGAGCAGTATTTTGTGTAACTGAGTTGCATTCCGAGTAACAATGCCACAACCTTGAGACCACCGCATAACTTCCACTTAAATTCATCATACTTAATCTTTCCCAACAGCAGCTTCCTGCTTTCATAACTTTCCTTCATGTTGGCTGCATAAGCCAAAGGAATGGAGGGGAATCTATTTCCGTTGTGCAGTAGAACCATTTTCAAGCTCATTTTTGAGGAATCAATGCACAAGCGCCACTAATCTGGGTAATATTCACGGCCAAGAACTTCCATAATGGAAAAAACATCACTGCAAAACATGACATCATCTTCCTGGGAGAAGAAATCCTTGAATTCTTCATGGCGCCCACAGTAAAAACACACCTTAATGTCCTAGTGCAGATGATTCCAGCCCTTTAACCTGGAGCGAAAGGTGTGGGTGATAGAGAAATTCTGGAAACATATTTGAATTCAGCGTCCAAAAATAC
>Ga0209755_10005357_pt1 | contig 14632 bp, 5 predicted proteins | sample TergutCo191P1_FD_187301 | JGI IMG/M metagenome (GOLD analysis project Ga0209755, IMG submission 187301) | Cornitermes sp. P1 segment gut microbial communities from Petit-Saut dam, French Guiana - Co191P1 (SPAdes) (version 2) | ecosystem: Host-associated > Arthropoda: Insects > Digestive system >... | reverse complement strand
AGTCTTTGCAGGTATGTTAGTACCGTTGATCAGATTATTCTGCCCACCAGGTACAGCTAATGCTTCGCCAACTAATACTAAATATATACAAGCAACTTTTGGATCGGTCGTAAAATGTGGATTATAACCGAGAGTTTGCTTCAGGGTAGTTTTGACAAAACCTTCAATGTCCCAGCCTGGTGCAATGACTGGGTAATGATCAGGATCATAAAGGAAGACAGGAAAACCAGATGTAAGTGAGCACCGGGAATAATCGAAGCAGTTATACATGCGGCAAGAAAGACTCTCTCCTGCTTTATGTGGGAGATATTCTTCTGGAGTAGATAAAGACAGCAGTCTCTGAGGAAGAGCAAGATCAGGAGTGTTTCTCTGAAGAGCTTCCCTCTGCGCAACTTGGGCCTGCAAAGAACAAGCAATAGTGATTAATAAATTAGCAGAGGAGATTCGTTACATAAACTGCAATCACTCCAAACAAAAATTTTCATATCCATCAACTATCACATAGGTTGTTCCAAAAGAATTACAAGACCTTTATTACTGTTTCTTAAAACAGAATATTTTATGGTGAATGCTTGTTACCAGTATACCCAACCCACAATATGTACCACCACTTACTGAACATCTGCAACTGTTTTTTTAATTTGTTTGTAGCTACCACTATTTCTGGTCATTTACATCAAAAAGCTAAAGGTATGTAATGGTAACAGAATGACAGAAGATACAAGTGTTTGAAAAAAAGTGCTCAAGACAACATGTGGACAGTCAATGCAGTACAAGGGGTAGTTCAAGAAATTATGTGATGAAGAATTCTGTAATTTGCATGGTTCATCTAGTATTGTCAGGGCAGTAAAAGTGAGGCTGCAAGGTCCTTGAAATACAGCTTAGATGGGACAGACAAAAAAACTCTCTGAAAACAGACACTGTGAACACCGAGAAGAAGGGAGAAAAACATAACCCTTTAAAGACAATGCGTAAACTATTTTATCTAAAGACTCAGCTCGCACCACGCAGTAAACTCTTTTCATCATGGTTATAAAAACCAATCAGTTGACATTATATAGGGAGAAAGTTGCTGTCTGTTAAATCGAAATCTGATAAATCAAAATACATAAATACAGTGTGGCCAGAATGTACAGTTCCTGAATGTTAAACCTCCTGGTGCATCAAGTAGCTAGTAGGCTTTAAATGGTTAAGATGTACTGTATCTTAAGGACAAGGAGTTTGACAATGCAAGGAGAATGTAATTTGCTTAAGCCCATGTTCAGTGGCAGTCTTTGAAATCACTAGTGTTTAACGCTGGGCTCTGCAACAAGTGTTGGTTTAAATTCACATACATATTTAATTACACACACCAATACATGCATATATATATATATATATATATATATATATATATATATATATATATCTTATTTAAAAAATCTAAAATTTACATTAAGACACTTAAAATGCTCCTACATGTTTCATCACATGATCATCCTCAGGGAGCATACATTGTTTCTTGCTAAAGTTATAATTTAAAACATTCAGTGAATTACTTTGTTGTGCTAACTTTTGTGCTGTGACACCATGGTGTGTTTTTGTGTGTGAGTTGTACGCCGTTTAGAATGAGCCTGGCTATGGATGTGCGTCATATGCCTTGTAGCGTGAGTCTAACGCTACACAGCATACGACACGCACCCATAACCAGGTTCATTCTAAACAGCGTACGACTCGTGCACAAAAACACGACATGCTGCAACAGCACCAAAGTTAACACAACAAAGTTATTCACTGTATGTTTTAAATTATAACTTTAGCAAGGAACAATGTATGCTCCCTGAGGATGATCATGTGATTGAAACATGTAGGAGCATTTTAAGTGTTTTAATGTACATTTTAGACTTCTTAAATAATATATATGTGTATGTGTTGGTGTGTGTAACTAAATAAACTACAGAATGCATGGTGCAACGATAAAAATAGTTAGTCACATACATACATTTATAATCCCAATGAAATGCTGATAAAATAAACACAAGGGTACCAAAATGTTAAATATGTTGATAGTTTTTAGTTGTTACTTCCCTCAAGTTCCCAGTAAAATCAGACACATACTGCATACTACCAAAGAATCTAATACATCAATGCAGTAGATAATTAGAACATCTACCCCATGACTCCAACATCAAGATTTTCATAAGTAACCTTTTCCCTTTACTCATTTAAGTGATGGCTACACCATTATGCCTCCTATTTAAAGGACACATGAATATTTAATTTTCACTGTATGGCAAGCCATTTATGTCAAAACACACTGTGATTAAATGAAAACAAAGCATCCAAAGTCTAAAATTAAATGCAAAATCCAGACATCACTAACTCATAACTTGCTACTTGTATGCTTTGTGACAGCACTATTTGCTGCACTCTGTATTACACGCTTATACTAATACCATTTTTGTGGCACAACTGGCAGTACACAAATGACCACGTAACTTCACACCTGGCTGAGTGTTAAGTGGGTCAGAAGGATGATCATTAGGTTGGTAGTTTTCATACTTTCCCATAAAAATTTAACCCTTCATTCATTCTTCAGTTGCAGAATGAGCTTGTCAAGTAGAATGTATTTACAGAGCAAGCAACACAAGTAAATTATGTTACAATGTTGGGAAAGAACATAAGCCTCACCCTAATGGCCTGCTTTGTGTATTACTTGTTCATTATTTGCAAAAAGAAGCAGGAAAGGCAAGGACACATGATGCCACTAATTTTCACCTTCATCCAGCACACAGTGTGACTCGGTACTCTATATCCATCAAAGCACCTCCTTTTGTGAAATTTTATTGCTTTTCACTTTCAAGTACTTTAAAAAATTGTTAGTACAACCAATTAAAATTATTTTAAAAAATTTACAAGTAAATGTAAAAGTACCTTCAAAATATGCTGCATAACCCACAACAAAAAAAACTGAAAGCATTGAAGTTGGTGCAAGAATGAGGTTTAATAATTTATATCCTTGCAGTAACACACCTGTTCAACTGAAATCTTCAATCGCTCAAGTTCTGTCTGCTGATGAGTCACTTCCATTTTCAGCTCATCAATGCGTTGTGTGAATCCAACCACCTCCAACTGCAACCTCTGTCTCTTGGCTTCAAGATCACGTAGTTCCGCACTAACGGATCCTGGATATTAGTATCAGAAAAAGCATATATATATTAGTCTACGTACACACACACACAAACAAACACACACATGCACACACAATTGATACTTACATGTAACAGTAATATTTCTCAATACTGAAAGAAGCAAGAAGGCTACTACGTGTTACACATGTCGTCAAAATATCTGTAATGCCTGTTACACTGATGTTACTAGTTTTACTGCTAAAATTAATAATATATAAATTAAATGAGGTAAAGTGTGTTACGTGTAGCAAATTATCCAACTAAGGTTCTCTCTGATACATAAAAAGATGACAATTCCATCTTCAAGAATAACCATGATAGGTGGGGGATATCCTACCTCTCAAAGCATATGTCATGTAAAATGGTGGTACCTTCTGACTTCCGCTGTAAAACTGATATTTTGTGGGTTGTCCCACTTTTTTTTTTTTACAAAATAGGAGCAATACACACTAAATAAAACTTGGTTGACACTATTAGTCATGAGATAAGTAATACTATTTGAGCACTTATACCCTTTCACCTAAACATACTGTCTGTGGTACTGGAATACACATATTCAACTACACTTAAACCAAAGCCAAAGTCCAACACTAGGCAAGATCATATGCCAGTTCCAAGCTGTTCCCCTACCAAAATTCTGTCTAATTCAATGAATTCCACACCTTGTCACTCTGTAACTAATATCAGAACTGCCAAATAAAATACCTTTAATTCTCAACATTTCTTCTATGCGTAGTTTCAGGTCAGAGGCTTTGAGAGTGCTGAAGTCTTCAAATGCCTCCAGTTTGGATCTAGTGCGATGCACATCACCATTTGGCACATTGCTTTCAACCTATTTATACATAATTAAACAAGAACTTTACAACAGTAATTATACAATCTGAAAGGATTCTAATAACATCAATGGACCTAAGGCAGTACTACTATTTACATAACAAACTACAACTGAGTTCATAGCACTACTAGCAAAATATATGATTTGTAAAGCATATTTAAAATCAAAGGACATACAAGTACTTATACTGCTTACATATAAACATAGTCTACATCAAACCCTTCACAGTTTATATTGTAAAGTATAAAATATCTCCCACTGAAGACCCTTAGATGTGACATGATTAATTAAAACTAGCATGGACTTCTTCTATGTAGTGATCCCCTATTCACATATTAATCCAAAGAGTCTTTGTGAAAAGCCTGACATTATAAAAGGAACTCAGATTGTTTAACATCACCTCCATTCTTTGGTTATACATCATACCATTTAATGTAATTTATGATTATTTGGGAAGTAATAGCAGTAATAAACTGTACTGACATGAAATTGTAAATGTGAGATTCTGTTAACATAAAACACAAAATGTGGTAAAATCAACGGTCAACATTTTCCCCACCCACCTGAAAGTTCCATGTAAAGTACTGTCAGTAATTTCTTTAATTTCCTTTCAATAACAAGAACGATTATGGTGAACAATTGCTTGCTTTAATATTTACAATACAAGATTTTTAAAGACAATGTAACATAAAAGGGAATGGCATACCTTTGACAAGTAGTAGTGTGTAATAACTGGAACGATGATTAGCACAACTGAGACGAGAACGATGATACGGGACAACCTCATATGGCTCAGCCAGTGACACAACACCTCCTTACTGCCAAGGGAATGGTACGATGATGCACCACCCAAATCCAGTGTCATTTTGCATTACAGTGACATTACTTTATAAATCTTCCTTCACTCCAATTCATTATGTAAGTCACTAATGTGCTACCCTATAGACATCATAACATAACCTTTGGGACCAACGCCATGAACACTACTAATACAGGTTAAGATTATTGACGATAAGGTAAACATTCCACCAATTTCAAGGCAAGGAATGTTCACCATTTTAGTCTACATAGCTTTCTGTGTTTTCGATCATACAACAATGGTTCTGCGTTAATTTCCATCGTGGACTAAAAACTGGCACCATTTAATTTAAAACTGACAGTTCAACTGCACATCCTCCGCCATTCTTTCTGTGCTGGATGTGATGACGGTGGATCGATCACGGGACGCACAAGATTCAAATATTCTTAAATAGATGGCGAAGGGCTGAACGATCCTAATTCGGCTCAATCTACGAACGGTTTACGGGAATGTTTATCTCGTGTAGCCTTGCATTGTACGTAACACCCACGGAATAAGCGAAATATATCGGTACTGTCTGGACCAACCACCAACTAACTGATTTGGCGGCATGTTTCATTTGGGCCAATAATAAAACATCGTGTTCGTACATACCACGGATTACATGCATCCCGATGCGCAACACACTGTTCAGCCGATGATGTCCTGAATGGTTCCACTGCTGCCATCTTTGAATTAACTACATATACATATGGCGGTGACGAGGATGATGGTAGCGATAGTCTTTTCGGTTAAATGGTTGTGACGGTACATCACGGGGATAAAAAAAAAGTAATGGGGGCCTCTCGGCTGCTACGTAGTGTAGGGCCGTACAAGTAGCAGGTTCTTTCAATAGCATCTACGATAACATACTGAGTCTTAACTCAGCAACCCGAAATGCTGCTTGACTTAAACTTCTGTCCCTCTCCACACGAAAGACTTTTCTTGCATCATGACTAAATAACTCCAACTCGGCAAGGCCAGTCTTGAGAAGCTAACAATTGCTCAGTCAGTCAAAGACTTCAAATCATTTTTAGCAAACTCAAGGCTGGGAAATTTGAGAATATCGCGGCTGTATAACAGCGGATATGGTTCGTTTGGGATGTGACACTCCGTCAATGGGTAATGGGATCCCGACCTGTCGAATCAAGGTAATATCCATATTTTCAATGCTCAAAATATCCTAGAAGTCTTTGAAGGTGAAGACAGTACGTTGCCTCGAAACGTCAAGATCCTATTATTCACTGACGCAACGTCATAGTCCAGAGTGGGAAAAACTCTACCTTAAGGTTGTTCATACTGTTCACAACAGCCCGTCACGGGTCCCTATCCTGTGCCAGTTAAATACATTCTACAAGCATATGGTCTAGTTTCTTTAACATCCATAACACAGGGACTGTTTTAAATGACATCACGAATAAGTCTACATGAGAATACTTTGTGATTTTAGTCACATCTTGGGTTACCAGAAAGTCATTTCCGTGTGTTAAGAGGCTATATTTTCCTCACGACTATGCACATTGAAAGACAAAACGGACAGATGGTTTAACTCAAAAATTTTCTGTCAGCATATTTCTGTACGCTCTTCTTCCCTGATAAGACAGATGTCCGACCAATACTTCCAGCCCATACAAATCCCTATTCGGGTCGGTTTCTGATTCAACAGCGTGGCAATCCGCTGTTTGAGAACATCTAAGTAAGACTCACGCTCACTACTCACGCGAGCGTCACGACACTTTTCACATACCTTCGGGATAAAATTTCACTGGTAATCAACTCTGGTAATCTCAGAGGTCAATTAGTCGGGTATACCCAGTTTAGCATCCACGAAACATGTCACTGAACGCACTACGAACTGTGTTCCTGTAATGGCATGCTGTTCCACATTGCTGAAAACATTCAAATTTGTCTTTTCCAAAATCGGAACTCCCACAAGAAGAAATCATGATGTGCAAAATTTGTAATTTCGGTGGCCAAGTGATTAGGTCATTGCCTTCTACTGAACTTGATATGACGAAAAAGTTTACATCCCCACTGTTAGGATTAGAGCGAGTTGCGTCAGTTTCAGCAAAAGAGTGAACCTCCTTATTACAGCACCAATGATCGTTACGTTCAGCAAAATATTTACTGGCTTCCCTGGGCATTGGACAGCGAAGTGCAGATGCCATAATCTGACAACCAATAGGATTTCTTTCAGTTACGTCCTCTTAAAAACAATTCTAAGAACTCTATCCATGCCCTTTTCTTCTACTCAGAAACACGCATGAATGTCATCCCCTTTCTTAGTCGGGATGGTAACCCTGCGAAACGTCTGGAAAAGCGTTCCGTCCATCCGTCTCCGTCTTCGTCCTCAGACCTGCACACTAAACAGTTTTACTGTCGCTGAACGGGTTGGGAGTTTCCGGTGACTTTTCTCTAGCCGATGCAGTTTTCTTTTGAAATCGGACTGGAGTAACGCACACTGTACAGAAAAATCTAGATTCTTTCTTACATGTGAAATATTTATGGGAGAGAAAAATGTTTCGAATAGAGGTTGCAGAGAACGCGGCGAGAAATATGTACGTCACGTGACGCTGCTTGTGCCTTCGCTCTTTTTGCCTTCTCATTTTTGAAAAGTTCTAACAAAACACTGACAAATACGGCTATTTGAAAGAGAAAACATCGTTATCTTCCCTGCTTTTTCCACAACACACAAATAAATTTTCTCCTTATATTGCAACGGATAATACTTATTTGTAGCATTGTTGCCGGAAGCAAGAGAAAATTGATAGTGTGCTTAACAGTGCAGAGTAAAGCTTTAACCTTTTAAAAGCGAAGCGCAGACTGCTTCATTTAAAGACCCAGTCCCTACCGCGCAGTAAACACTTTTCTTATCGATTATAAAAACCCCATCAGTTATGTTGTATGGGCCAGAAGTCGCTGTTTGTTCTGAGATAAATTCAAAACACATAAATATAGTGTGGGCAAAAAGTAAGATTCTTGAATGCTAAACCTGTTGGTGCATCACCTAACCAGTAGGCTTTAAAAAGTTAAAGTTCTAACATAACATGTCATTGCATTAAAGGTATATTTTCCATGTAGTTTAAATGCAATGATAACTTGTTTATTTTTTCGCATGGAGTAATGTATAAACTTCTGGAATACTTTTTTTTTATTAGTTTTGAATGATGGGTATGTACATAAAATGTATGCGTAGAAACGCATAGACATTTTCATGTGAAGTTGTCCTTAACCTTTGTCGTATTTTAAACAAAATTGAAGAAAGGAAAAACAAAACAAACCATAGCTTCCTCCAACTTTATTTGCAAGCTTATATACAGGCCTATATAAATGTATGTCCTATTTAATTTAATACATTTCCGCATAAAAACATAACAGCTTCATTATACCTAAACAAATGCAGGAAAAGTTTCAGCTTGTCCAATAAATATTAAAGCATGATGGATGTTAACGTGTCATTCGTATTACCTTCTACCAAACATCACTTAATCACACATCTTACCGTACGCGTTTACAGCTTTTTTGCTAATTATCTTCAAAATATTTGTGGACATTTGACATTAATATCATCCCCATTATACCATAAGCTACCCAACTTACCAGTAATGACACAATAGTGAAAATAACTTTGAATTGAACCTTAATGCAACTTATCCACATATTATTTTTATATTCAGCTATTCAGTGAGGTGTGAGTATCCTTATGGCAGGGAAGCTTCGATGGCGGGAACTCAATTACAGTATGTTCTTTAACAGCCTGGTTTATGGCTAGTACACTAACATTACACTTAGACATAACATTAAAACTGAAATACCAGAAGACCATTAAATAACTCGCCAATTAAGGCAGTAAAAGTTAGGAACATGCAGCAAAGACCAGAACCTGACGGATGTTTTTGCACCGGGTAACCGTGCCGTGTCTTGTCAGCTTAAAACATGTTACCGAGGGTTGTGCCAGGGATTAGCTCTAATTTGATTAGTACCCAGTTGTGGGGTTGGGGAGATGATGGGTCTTGCTCACATACACCCAGCAAAAGGGTGTGTGTGTGTGTGTGTGTGTGTTTGCAGACACGTAAATCTGGCTTTGATTAAAAGTTTGGTCCTTGTTAATTCAAGGCCTACAGAGTAACTGTTCTCAATATCGAACAAAAGTGGCATACGTAAACCTTTCGCTGGCAGATGTCGTTTGTTCTCACAAGTCATGGAGGTGTTACAGTGTCTCGAATTCGGCACTGAACGCTATGGAAATGCTTGTACTCTGTGCGTTCCTCGATATGTGTATGTTGTACTTTTATGTCATGTGCGCTCATAAAGCATTTCAGTTGATTCTATACTACGACGTCAGTTCTTCCTCCCAAATAGTTATCAGATCTCTACGGATAAATATTGATTCTTTAGATATAAAATTCGGGCCGGGTAGCTAAGTCGGTATAGCGACTGACTAGGGGGTGGACGGTCCGGGATCGAATCCCGGTGGGGGACGAGATTTTCCGCCCGTCCAGACCGGCCCTGGGGCCCACCCAGCCTCCTGTATAATGGGTACTGGGTCTTTCCCGAGGGTAAAGTGCGGCCGGAGCGTGCTGCTGACCATTCACCCCCTTCTAGTGCCGCGGTCATGGATGTGTAGAGCTATACCTCTACCCACCATCTGGGCCACACCGGGATTGTAACGGGATCACTTTACCGTTTTTAGATCAATTCACGTCTTCAACCGAATAGGTTATGTGGCTTTTAATGCTAGGAAAAATGTGTCAGTTATGTAGAGGTAATCGGCTACGGTCTATTTGAAGTTACGGCTACTATGTTCCCACTTGCCTGGAAGGCGTGCGCAAATCAATATAAACCTGTCACCGTAGTCAGGGGAGTTTCGCGTCCAAGATCCTCCAGTAACCGCTAAGTGTACCGTACGATCCTTTATGGGTAAAAGCTGCTGTTTATAGTTCACACTAACCTTTCCTGTTATATGCTAAACAATATAAAAACTGACACCATTAAAAATTAAGAAACAGGAATGAGAAATGATAAGAAATATTTTGGGAATTATAGTGACGCCATCCATACAGTGATCTTACTACGGGTTCACAGCCTCTTCCAAAGCGACTTCTCCACAGAGTGCGATCTAGTGCTTCGTATTTCAATTTCCAGTATCCTCTCCTTTCCTTAAGGTCGTCCAATAGCTTCTTACTTCTTCTCCTCGTCTTCTCATCACTTCTAACTTTTCTTCTATCTTTCCTTCAATTACACGTTTTAGAAGGCAATTCCTACGCATTACGTGACCAATAAATTTAGCTTTATTCTCTTTTGTTATTAGTAGGATATTCCTCTCCTCATTGGCTCTTTGTAATACTTCACACACGATCGGTCCAACGATCTTCTTTATTCTTCTCCAGCACCATATTTCAAAACACAGTAATGTAACAAAATCTAAACTAAATTACGCCTAAGGTTGTACAAATCACGTACATCAGTTCCACAATTTCTTGCCTTTCATTGGTCAGGATATGTTTTATTATGTTACTAGCTATGACTCTATCGTATGACGTTGTGATCTCATATTCACGCGCTAACTCCACCAAGAAAAAATGACCCCTGGCGCCACCCACACAGATCAAGCCCTCTCATATCCACGGAAACAGAAAACTAAGTGTGGCTCATTCACTCACTCGTTCAGTCATAATCCAAGCTGCATAAGAACTATGGATAACTGTGTGTGACTCAATAACAGAACAATCGTAACGATAGTAATCCTTCAATCATAAATCGAAGACTTTGTACTTCTATAGGAAGATAGGAAGAATACTTTTCCTAACAATTTTCTTACTATTTCTTGCTATCAGTAAAGACAGGTAATTTTTAAGGAACACGATATTTCCAGTATTCAGATTAACATACATCATAACTTAAAAATACGTTATTGTAGATACAGAACACCGCTACGACTGGACTGCATATACCGGGCAAGGTTCGATTACCGTGAATGATATTTTTCATCCGAACTTCTATTGCACACAATGTTAGAAACTGCAAGCAACCGGCAACTTAAGATCAGAGACTTTAACTTGGAATAACTTTGTCTGTTTTGCATAGTTAATGATAGCCCATCCCAGTGGCCGCGCGGTCCAAGATGTGGGTCTGCCGCCGCTCGCGTGCTGGGATTGTGGGTTCGAATCCTGCCGGGGGGCATGGATGTCTGTCTCTTGTAAGAATTATGTGTTATCAGGTAGAGGTCTCGGCGTCCGGCTGATCACTTGGCCAGGGGAATCCTACTGAGCGTTGTGCTGCGCTACGGAAAAAAGTTGATATGGTGGCAGAAATTCGTAACATATTTACTAATAATCAGCACTAAACATGGTTGTGAAAAGCGGACGTGAAATGACAGTAACAGTAAGAGATGCGAGTAAATAAAAATGTAAAACTTTTGGCTAGATAGATTCAATTAAAAAGAGTAAAATATGTAGGACTAACTGACGTACAATATAAGATAATGTAAATTAGCTAAATTTCATCCAGGAGCAACCCATGCAGGCCAAGAGGGGGTGCAGTGGTATAGCTATGATCTTCTCTAACCTCCGCGCTAGATGGTGTGCGTAGTTTTCGCCACGCCCCGGCCAACTTTGCCCTCGGAAAAGACCCGCTACACTGAATAGGAGGCTGGTTGGGCCCCAGGGCCAGTATGGACGGGTGCTGAAAATCTCGGTCCCACCGGGATTTGTCCAGCCCTTAGCGAGTCGCTGAACCGACTTCGCTATTCCGGCCCACCTACCTTAGTGCTGCAGATAAATTTGAAGGGTTGTCTTAAAACTCAATATAAAATTTCAACACTGGTTTCCTAATTTTTGTAACTTTTAACCTTCTGTAATGGATGGTATAAACATGTCTGTCGAGAGGCGGAAGAGACACTAATGAACTGTCTTGACATGTATAGAAATGAACACACACGGTGATACAAATTTACAAGTATAGGTAAGGTAAAGTGCACACTTGTACAGGCACTGAGGTTCCGTACAGGCCGTAAGGCCCATAGGGGGAGTAGAGGTATAGCTCTTCTCTTTCTTGACCACGACACTAGAAGGAGGCGAGGGGTCAGCGTTACGCCTCGGCTGCTGTTTACCAATGGGAAAGACCCGGTGCCCATTGTACAGGAGGCTAGGTGGGCCCCAGGACAGGACTGGACAGGTGCGGAAAATCTCGCCCCCACCGGGATTCGATCCCCGGACCGTACAGCCCGTAGCCAGTCGCTATACCGACTACGCTACCTGGCCTACTAAATTTACAAGCAGCCTATGTAAATATTATTAAGGACTTCTGAGTAAAATGGAACATGGCAATTTACGGCAGAGCGAATTATCTTGCGGTGGGATTGTTAATTGCCGAAGCACTGTACATAAGTCAATCGGAAAATAAGTTTATAGACTGTACGATTTCATATCTAAAGATCTTAATATTATTGTGACATCAGGGTAACCTGTCGCCGAGAGATCATCACTTATTTTGCAACACCGAATAAAAATTTTAATGGCCATAAATTTAGAGATAAAAGCGAGCTAAAAACGACGGTGTCATGGCGGCTGATAACACAGGACACGGACTTCAGTCACCACGGAATAGAGAAGCTCGTCTCACAATGTGACGATGCTTTAATCGTGGCTGGAACTGTACCGGGGAACTAGTGGCTTAGCAGTACAGAGTAATGCGAACTGTTCTCATTTCATACAAAAAAAGCCACTAAACATGAATTTTAGGTTCAGGTGACCGTGCAAAGTGACAAATCCTTATAATAAAACCAACTAGATGAATTAATTTCTCAAATCTATTTTGGAATGAAACTCTAAATATTTCGGACAGTTCCTCTGTCCATCATCAGGAGTTTTCCACTATACACAGAGCAATGGTATATGTCTACAAACCTGTATAACATATACAATTGCTGTGTGTACAGTAAAAAACTCCTGATGGTGGACAGAGGAACTGTTTGAAACATGCAGAGTTTCATTCCAAAATAAATTTAAGAAATTAGTGCATATAGTTGGTTTTATTATAAGGACCACAAAATATGAGTTTAAACTTATTTTCTCATTGTCTCTCTTACTTTTGTATCCAAAATATATGCCATACTGACATGCCTGCAAAGATATATACTCGCTTTTCATTTTGTAACCGTGCGAGAGTCCTTATTTATATTTTAAAAACCAACTTTTTGCACTATGATACACTTTAAAAACATTCACTTATTAAAATAATTAGCACCCCTACATATTTCGGTCTTATCAGACCATCCTCAGGGAGTTGTCGTGCCTAGTTTTTAAGTTACTTGAAGCAGCTTGCATTTATGCTCCGTTGGTTATGTAGCAGCATGCGTTTATCTCAGGTTACGTGCCCCTTTCGTTTTTGATGTGTCTGTTGCGAGAACCGGTTTTCGCAACAGACACATCAAAAACGAAAGGGGCACATAACCTGATCTAAATGCATGCTGCTACATAACCAACGAGGTACAAAGTAAGCTGCTCTAAGTAACTTAATAACTAGGCACGACAACTCCCTGAGGATGGTCTGATAAGACCGAAACATGTAGGAGTGCTAATTATTTTAATAAGTGAATGTTTTTAAAGTGTATCATAGTGCAAAAAGTTGTTTTTTTAAAATATATGTACTCGCTGTGTGAGTCCTTTCGAACTTACGTACTTCGAAAGTCGAAAATTCAAAGGATCAAGGGCGGGTGGCAAAAACAACCTTCATTTTGTTCTTCTGGGCTGCGACATCAGGGAACCAGCGTTTCGGAGTGTTATTCTGTCTCTAACTTCAGGGTAGTATTTGAAACCCACCTACAAGAAAGTACGTCTGCGGTACCGCCATTTTGAAGGCGAGAGTATGAGAGATGCTCACCGCTAAATCCTAAAGTCAGATCTTCATTTTAGTAAACTTTAGACACCTGGTTTTGAACCACTCTAAACGGCCAAGCAAAGATGAGTCGTTAAAAACAAGCATCCTTTTCGCCACGCGTGAAGCTGTTAACTGACCCAGTGAATTCTACAGCCTACACTAAGTGTCTGGCATTATATTTTCCATTTTCTCATCCAGCGACCCACAAACCCCAAGGCGAGGGGTGTATATAAGGAAGAGGTTTAGGGCCTCACTATTTATCATCATTTGCTTGGAGTCAAGGGATTAGATGTTATCGAGCAGCCGTCTCGACGCCCGTTTGACAATTGAGAAGCGTCGTCCGTCCGCGTCTGTTCTAGACCTCCGGATATTGGGGTGGGGTTTTTTACACTTCAGAGTGTAAGTGATCTATGTCTCAGTGTATAACGTAATATTAATTTAATAGTAAGGTAACATATTACAAGGGTTCCCGCGAGCTTTTCTAGTAACACTGACAAATGCAATACTTGTAATTTTTAAGAGCAGTTTCTATTGTCCTTTTCTTCTTTTAGCACAATTGGCTTTCGATTTATTTTCAGTGTATGTCACCCAAAATAAACGTGTTTTCCACGATTTTGCTTGAACTTTTTATTCTGTACATGAGTGATTATTTATTAAATTCTTACGATAAAACCAACTAGATGCACTAATTTCTCAAATTTGTTTTTGGAATAAAACTCTGCATGTTTCGGAAAGTTCCTCTGTCCATCATCAGGAGTTTTTTCACTGTACACACAGCAATTGTATATGTCATGCAGGTTTGCTGACAGCTTGCGAGCAGCAAGCTGTCAGCAAACCTGCATGACATGTACCATTGCTGTGTGTACAGTGAAAAAACTCCTGATGATGGACAGAGGAACTTTCCGAAAC
>Ga0209755_10005356_pt1 | contig 14633 bp, 5 predicted proteins | sample TergutCo191P1_FD_187301 | JGI IMG/M metagenome (GOLD analysis project Ga0209755, IMG submission 187301) | Cornitermes sp. P1 segment gut microbial communities from Petit-Saut dam, French Guiana - Co191P1 (SPAdes) (version 2) | ecosystem: Host-associated > Arthropoda: Insects > Digestive system >... | reverse complement strand
GATTGATTACTAAAAAGCCTTGGAAATATATCATTTCCAAGGCTTCAGAATGGAGACGAGGAGGGTCGAACTCCTGACCTCTTGAATGCCATTCAAGCGCGCTCCCAACTGCGCCACGCCCCCGTGCGCAATAATATAGCACAACATAGCAAGGGACGCAAGAGCAATTTTGCAAAAAAAAATGAAAAAAGAAATGAAACAAATGATTTACAAAGTGCGCAAATCTTGATATTATACTAATGTAAGCGGGCGGTTAACTCAGCTGATAGAGTGCTACCTTGACGTGGTAGAAGTCGTGGGTTTGAGTCCCTCACCGCCCATTTAACATGGATGCACTAATACATTCTGGCGAATCCATTCTCCCGTTTTTGGGAAGTGAAAAGGCTATGCAGGCGTTATTAAACGCGCTTGCATGGCCTTTTGCAAATCTGAGGCAAGCGCCCTCATAAAAGCGGAAACGGGCTTTGCCCGTTGTAGCGGCGGGAATTGGGGCAACCGCCCCATTCAAATAAAAGGAGGCATTTAATATGCGATTAACAGGTACAACGGCAATTGGAATACGACTACCCATTATTGGCCCGGGGGACGACTTGGTTAGCATAACTGCAGATCATGTGATTAAAGTCACAGAGCTGGAAGGCAAGCCCTTAAAAGACGGGGATATCATAGGCGTTACAGAAGGTATTGTCGCAAAAGCGGAAGGCAATTTTGCCACATGCGACCATATTGCTACAGATGTGAGGTCTAAGTTTGGGGACGAGGAAATTGGCCTTGTGTTTCCAATGCTGTCACGTAACCGCTTTTTGAATATTTTGAAGGGTATTTCCCGCGGGGCAAAAAAGCTGCATGTACTGCTAAATTATCCAAACGACGAAGTGGGCAACCCGGTTATGGACATCGACATTTTGGATGACGTTCGCGATAAACTTGGCGGAAAAATGGCAACGGCAGACGAGTTTTATGCCGCATGCGGCGGCGCATACAAACATGTATTTACCGATGTGGACTATGTAGAGCTGTATAAGACTGCGGGCAATAATATTAGTATTTATTTTAGTACCGACCCGCGTGATATTTTAAAACTGACAAAACACTTAATCGTAGGTGAAATCCACAGCCGCAACAGCACAAAAAACCGCCTATTGCGCGCTGGGGCTGCTAAGGTTTACACATTGTCCGACATCATGAGCAAAAGTGTAGACGGCAGCGGCTACAACGAAAACTACGGCGTGCTTGGTTCAAACCTTTCTACGGAAAACACATTAAAGCTGTTCCCGGGGAAAGCTAAAGAATTTGTACACAGCTTACAATCCCACATGTATAAGAAAACAGGCGCACGGCCAGAAGTCCTTGTTTACGGAGACGGCGCGTTCAAAGATCCAATCTGCGGTATTTGGGAACTGGCGGATCCGGTGGTTTCGCCGGGCTTCACCCAGGGTTTGGGGGGCCAGCCTATGGAAATAAAAATCAAATTTGTAGCAGATAATGCCTTTGGCGGGCTTAAAGGCGACGAAAAGCAAAAAGCAATTACCCAGGCAATAAAAGAAAAACACCAAAACCCAGATGCTTATCGCGAAGGTACAACACCTCGCTTGTATGCCGACTTGGTGGGCAGTCTGTGCGATTTGATGGGCGGTAGCGGTGACAAGGGTACGCCTGTAATTTTGGTACGCGGATATTTTGACGATTTTTCTGCAGAGTAATTGAACTGCCAGCTGGAAACTATTGACAGTGCATGATTTATGGTATAAACTCGCCACAACTAACCTAAAGGAGGAACCATAATGAGAAAGATCACTGTTAAGACAATGGCAAAAAAGATTACAGCCATTGCGCTAGCTGTACTTATGATGGGCGCTTTTTTGCCTGCAAATGTATCAGCCGTTGAGCCAGATTATCCAGCAGCCACACCTTCGAATACCGCCACCCCATTGGTGGTTGTGAGCGGAGGTACTGATTATGTAAACCTTTCTTGGGCCCCAGACGGCGGCAATTATTTTGTTTACCGTTGGGAGACCACCTTAAGCAACCCTCCCAATGTATTCCCGGTTTCTGGCATACCTGAGCTTAGCAACACAGGACTAGACCCACTACGCGAATACTTTTATGCGGTTGTGCCTGTGGCAGCTGCACAGCTGTCCAATATTATCAAAGTGATAAACAACGGCACAAGGTTTGTGCATACTAATTTAATAGGCGAGTCCCATTTCGGGGGCCTGGAAAATTGGCGCGCACCATGGGCAGGGCATCACACAACGCCGTCAAATGGAATAAGTACAAGAGTAGTGCCGGAAACGGTTACATCAACAGGCTTCGAGGTTAGATGGGCGGCACGTGACCCCGGACAAACCGAACGTATTCCTGTAGGCTACAATGTCCGTGCCCTAGCTACAGACGAAGGTTGGATAAGCCAAGCACAAGCCGACATTATAGGTTTTGCATTTTTTTCTGGATTAAATTGGGACAACAACCGTTACGTTGCCCGAAATATGGAACCAAACACACTTTACTTTGTAATGGCATGCGGTGCCAACTTCGGCATCCATTCGGTACGCGGTGGCGATGCACGGGTAGTTACACTGCCTGATATCAGCGACCTAACCATATCACTAGCGGCAGAGACAGGAAGTCCTTACTCAACAACACTTACAACCAGCGGCAGCAGACCTATCACATGGTCTATAGCAGGCGGGACTTTGCCCCCAGGACTATCATTAATCGAAAATCAAATCACCGGCACGCCTATAACACCGGGGAACTTTACCTTTACAATACGTGCAACCAACAGTACATCTGACATAGCAGGCAACCCCGTCCCTGTTGGCGGCGGCTTTGACGAAAAAACATTTACCATAGCCGTAACCGGCGAAAATCTTACCCCGCAACCAATTACAATAACTGAGATTAGCGGTGGCGTTGCAGACGGTGCGTTCAATATCGAAAATTCCTTTGATGTGGCGCATGGGTTCATTAACCATGAAGGAATGTTCCCAAATGCCATTTCTGTTACGGCAACCAACACACTAACCTTTGCATGGTACAAAAATGATACAGCGTCTACAATAGGCGCGACGCAAGTAGCTGCCGGCTCCGGTGCTGCTTTGCTGCTGCCGCAAAACTTACCGCTTGGCAGGTGGTATTTCTACGCCGTGGCAAGCAACCCAAGCTACAGTGCTACTTCTGAATTTTTTGTAATTAATGTACGGCAACCACGCGCATGGTTTGGGCTTTCGGCAGGCAACAACAATAACGGTAATGCCAACTCTGCATGGCAGCAAAACTTTTTGACCAGCCCACCCGGGAATATTGGCGATTGGGGCAGCGGCACAAACTGGCATGGAAGACTATCGACCCTTGCACCAGTACTAAATTTTGGCCCAGCCACAAATACGTCCAGCACCTTTGGCGGTACCACAGATGCATGGGATTGGCAAAATGGCGGGACCCAATTTTTCCGGACTAATATTCGTTCAAGCGAGAATTTTAACCCTGCGACCAATACCTCTGCTGACACAAGAGTTTTGAACGGTGCCGGGAACGCATTTATCATTCCAGCCAATTTACCGCAGGGTACAACTTATTTCTATCGATCATCCAGATGGACAGGCTTTCCAAACACAAATGTATTCACTGCTGCCAGCCCGGTAATAGTAGTAAACGTCGGCCCCGGTGAGAACTTTATTACAGTGACCAATGTGGACATGCCCGCAGCCGCACTCCCCGGCGACGAAATTGAAATATCCGCGACAAACTCTGCCGGCACAGTAAGTATCCAGTGGTACTGGGATGATTTTAGTACATCCACCCTATCTTTGACACAAAGCATGCAAAGGCTAAACACAGGCCGCACAATACCCGGGCAAACGGGCAGCACTTTCACAATTCCAAATACCCCACCGGCGGGTGCGGGCAATCCTGTTTTCTTCTACGCAGTAGTATCCGGCACAGGCGGCGCGTGGGACCGTGTTTCCGCAGTTGTAGAAGTTACTTTTGCCACGCCAACCATCAGAACGCCCGCAACACTGGAAACAGTAGTAGTTGGCGCGGCTGCCAACATTCAACTTGAAGCAATTGGCACAACCCCAATTACATGGCAAGTTGCCGCCGGCAGCAATCTGCCTCCTGGCTTAACGCTGGATGCCGCAACAGGCATAATTTTCGGCACACCAACAATAGTCGGCAATTTCACATTTACAATCAAGGCAATAAACCAATTTGGCCCGGGCTACAGGGAATTTACGCTTAGAGTAGCCCCGCGTTCACCGGAAATTACTACAGACACTTTGCCCAGCGGTTTGACCGGCATAGCGTACGGCCTAACGTTGGCCGCAACAGGCATATCGCCAATTACATGGGCAGTAACCGCAGGCAGCCTTCCCCCGGGTTTTAGCCTTAGTGCAGACGGCATTATTTCAGGCATTCCAACTACTGTTGGGACATACTCGTTTGCAGTTGCCGCCTCAAATACGTACGGCAGCGCCTCAAGGGTATTCACAATTACAGTAACAGGCGCAAGGGATGCCGCTCCTTCACAGGAACTACTGGGCAGACAAGAATTTGCCGGAGTTATTCCCCACAACCTTGTGGAAACATTCGCCCGCTGGAGCTACCTAAACGACAAGCCTATGGACATACTTTACACAGGCTGCAACCAAACCGGCGTGCATATGCAGCCGGAAATTATGCATTTTCGCGATGGGCAGTATGGCACACACATTTGGCGGCTTGGCAATTCTCACTCGACAACTATGACACACAACACTCTGCAGCGCCAAGGCTGGAACGCGGACGGCTCTGTAATGGGCATTATGTCAGGCAGAATGTTTGCCGCATGGGACAAGTATCCAGACTTCCAAACAAACTGGGGTACCAACGCGCTGTATGTTGTAGGTGCGGACGGCGGCGGTTTTGGCATGCTGCCTTTTGACGAGCTTACCTATCACAGCGGCCTGCAATGGGTAGTACCCGGTGCGGACATCGAATCATATTTTGGACACAGCAGCGCGCTTGTGCAATGGGTATGGGATAGATTTAACCCTAACTGGGCATATTTCGTTGGGCAAAAAGGGCTTTACAGGATAGATATTTCAAACATGCAATGGCCAAATGTGGCCGAGCGTGTTGCAACCTTCCCGGAAGAATTCTGGGGCAGGCAAAAAATGATACACAGCTACCCGTCTGAATCCAATGTTATTTTTGTGACAGACACAATAGGCGACAATGTTGGCCTGCCCAACCGTGGATTGGACGGCAATGGACTATCCAATGTATATTTCATAGATATGGGGCCAAACTCGCCAACTTATGGGCAAGTAACCGTATTCCCGCTTGTAACAGGAAGGCTCGCACAAGATATAGCCGATGGGTGGATTACCCCCGCTACATTTAATCATGCAGACTTTGCCTTGCTTGGCGAAGACAGCATTCGCGGTACGGCATTTACCCGCCTGCCAGACAACAGTCTTATGTATGTTACCGGGCCGCGCACACGTGTTGGACTTGGCCCTTGGTACATTACCAGAGGCGGTGAGTGGCTGCCTGAAAATCAACTGCCATTCCTATATACACATGCACCGGGCGGGCGCTTGCCGCATGACAGCGGCTTATTCCCGGATAATTTTCTGGGCATGGACACAAGCTTCATGAGCCACATGGCATGGGGGCCACATGGTACACGCATTGCATATTTTGGCTACGCAACCGGCCGCCCAATGAACTGGGGTACCGAGCACGGCAACAGCAATTTTGGCCTTGTTATTTTAGAAATTGCCGACGAATACGGCAATATCCTACCGCCCGACCAAATTACGGCGACAGTGGTAGGTGACCGCTTTACCAGCTTTGGCGGCGGGCATGTAGCATTCGACGGCCATTGCGACAACTTTATTGTAGGCGGCTCCCGCGCGGCAGACGGCCTCGCAAGCGGCCTTATCCCAGCCGGTACTTCGCCGGCAACAATGGTACTTGGGCGCGGTACATTTAGCGGCGGCGACAATAACCTTGAAAGATTCGTCAATACATTTACCGAAGGCCCCGGCGGCGCGTACAATTCAATTGCACGCCCAATACTAAGCCCGGACAGCACCAAAGTAGTGTACAACTCCAGTATGCTTAGCAGAATGAGTTGGGGAGCACAAGGTTCTATGCACAGCGGAATTTTTGTTGCTGTAGCGCGCTATCCATTCCCCGCGGCCAATGTGCGCGGCGTAGGCAACAATCTTATGTGGGATGTTCACCGTTTTGGCAACGGCGAAAGGCTTCGCGAAACAGCATACTATCCTATTTATATGTCCAGCGACGGCATGGCCACATGGCAGCAAGTAGGCCTGGTGCCCGCCGGGCGCGAAGCAACAGACACCCGCGGCGGCGTAAGGCTTGCGGACAATCAATCTTTTAACCTGGGTTCTTTAGGGCTGGCAAACGGCACTTACTACTTTGCGGTTATTACCCGCGAACATTCCGGCCTTGAAAGCGACACCCTTTCCAATGTAGTACACGCAACAGGCGGCGGCAACAGCTTCACATTTACAGATGCCGCACAAACTGGCACAATTGACAGGTCAATTTTTGCGACAGCGGTACCCGGCCCTGTTGCAGTTCAAATTGTTGACCAATTCAACGGCATACGCCAAGTATCGGGCCACGCCGGCAGTGCCTATATCAGAACCGCCCACAACACATTGCAGTGGAACGCTTCCCCGGCCAGCGACAATGTTTGGTTCTACAATATTTATTACAGCGTAGAGGGCACACCAAACCCAAGTCAAGACAGGCTGATAGCATCTATGCCTGCAAGCGAAGCCGTAAACGGCGTGCTTACATTTATAGATTGGCAAGCCCGTATGGACGTTAGCGCAGGCAGCCATTTCTATTATGTAACCGCAGTTAACCACCAGGGCATAGAGTCCAGCACGGCACTTGTGCCAAGCCCGCTGCTGCCTGTGAATACAGATGCGGAAATTCTTATTACGCAACAACCGGGGCTAATGATGGCACCGCACCCAACTACTATAATTACTAGGGTTATTTCTGCGGAACACGGCGCATCTGGCTTTGGGGCCATTGGCGTAACAGCAGAAAGGCGCAATATTGCTGCACCGCTTACGTATCAGTGGTATCAAAACTCCGTGCGATCAACAGACGGTGCCGTAGCTGTCTCTGGCGCAACCGATGCTATATTTGCAATTGTTCAAGACATGGCCAACGCCATGACACAGGATACGTATTTCTTTGTTGTTGTAAGCGCGGGCGGGCAGTCGGCAACCAGCGACTTTTTTACAATCCGCATGACCAACGACCTAAATATCTATCTGCAAAGGCAGCGGCCTATTTGGGATGTTGTTGTGGAAGAAGGACGTCCGCTAACAAACGGCATAGATGTGCAGGCCAAAATTATTAATGCGACAAACCGCAATTTGGCCGGTGTCGCAACCAGCCTGGACGGTACGCTTAGGTTCCAGTGGTACTTGTTGCCGGATGGTAGCCAGTTTAGACCAGACCCAACTTCATATATGAATAGACTGCCCGGCTCTGGTGGCACTCCTATTGTAGCGGGGCAAGGCTTTACTGGGTTTACAAGCAACACATTAAACATTAATGCGGATTTACCGGTGGGCGAACATTTTGTATACGCAAGAGTAACTTCTACCGACCCGCGTGCGGAGGCTGTATACACTGCGGTAGTTCGCATTACGGTAAGGGCAAACCTATATGACATTACCTTGCACTTGCATGGCGGCGCAATTGGTACAACAACTATTTATACAAGCGCCTATAGTAGGGGCATAGGGCTTACACTGCCGATACCTACACGGCCTGGCTATGAATTCCTCGGTTGGTTCACCAACGAAAACGGCAGCGGCGCGCCGCGTCCGGTAATTGGGCCAACAGAAACCGGCAACAAAGTTTTGCATGCCAGCTGGGGATTTGCATATGATGTACAGCCAGCGGTATTTGGCTGGAACATCTTTAACAACGGACTGGGAGGTGCGCCATCGCGGCCAAACCCGGGCCTTGCCGCTTCGGGAACAATCCGCATGTGGACACAGCTTGACGGTGTAAATGCGCCAATATACCTTGACGCAGCGGATACTATTGCTGCACTTGACCAAAATGGGCAGTGCGCAATGGAATTTGTAAGAGTAAACAGAATGTGGGTAGCCGGCACAGGCTGGGCAAACTACTTTAACCTAGTAGACGTCAACAAAAACAACGGCAGCTGGCAGTATATCAATCTGTATATCACGGTATACGGACAAACCGTGCATGCATTACTTGTAAACGCGCTGTTTGAAGCCCCGCCGGTAGTACCGCAAATAGTAAGTGTTGCACCAAACCCAGCAGTAGTAGCACAAGGCAACACAGTAGAAATCGTAGTTACCACACAGGGAATGCCGGACGGCGCATGGGTTGACCTAAATGTTGCATGGCGTACTGGTTTATCTGTTGTAGGCGGCCCAAGATTCTACATTGTGAACAATCAAGCCACAATAACCGTAGCCATAGCCGAAAATGCGCGACTTGGCAGAGACGGCTTTGCCGTAGCCGCCCGCACAGCAGGCGATTGGGGAAGCGTAGTCATAATAGATAGCTACGTGTTTGTGATTGAAGTTATGTAAATATAAACGAGGTTGGGTCTCAGTTTGAGACCCAACCTCGTTTGGTTTATTTTACCATATCATTGCGCATAATACTGCGCCTGTGCATCCCACAGTTCGCGGTATTTGCCCAACTCGTTGGCGACAAGTACGTCATGGTTGCCGCGCTGCACCAACTCACCCTCGTGAAAAACAGCAATATCGTCGCAGAAACGGCAGGATGACAGCCGGTGCGAAATATACACCGCGGTTTTGTCGCCTACAATTTCGTTGAACGTAGAATAAATTTCGTATTCCGCAATGGGGTCAAGGGCTGCGGTGGGTTCGTCCAGGACTATAAATGGTGAGTTTTTATACAAGGCTCGGGCAAGGGCTATTTTTTGTGCTTCGCCTCCGGATACCTCTACGCCATCATCTTCAAAATTTTTGTATAGATATGTGTCAAGGCCATTTGGCATTTTGGATAGCTTATCGTCAAAACCAGCTTGGGATAGGCATTTGCGTACGCGGTCTGCGTCATATTCAACATCTGTGGCAACATTTTGGCCCAGGGTGAAGGGCAGTAGCCCAAAATCCTGAAACACCACACCAAAAATGGACAGATATTGTGCATAATCGTATTCGCGTATATTTATGCCGTTTAAAGTAATTTCGCCCTCTGTGGGGTCGTACAAGCGGCATAGGAGTTTAATCATTGTGGTTTTTCCGCTACCGTTCATGCCTACTACCGCCAGGCGTTGGCCCACGTTTAGCTTCATGGAAAGGTCACTTAAGGCATAGCTATCACTTCCCGGGTATTTAAATGATACGTTTTTGAATTCGATTTCGTAATTGCCTACATCTACAGGCCGCGTGCCTTTGTACATCTTAGTTGGCGTATCCAGGAATTTTATCACTTCGTCCATATATGGGTTATTGTTGCCAAGTTCGCCGGCGGCCATTATCAACGAGCCAAAGCCTTCGCCAAATTGCATAATTGCGCCGGCGTATTGCACAATGTTACCCACCGGAAACGCCCCGGCAAAAGCCTTTAGCGCAACAAAAAGGTATATCAGCCCGTTGGAAAGCTGCGTCACCAAGCCGGCAACAGCATTGTGGTTATCAAAATAGCAAACAATTTTCATCCACAAACTAGCGGAGAAAATGTCTTTTACGCTGTCGTCTATCATGTGCTTTTGGTCATAGATGCGGATATCTTTGGCACGGCTATTTTCTCGTACCATGGTAAAAAAGTAGAAACCCCAAAATCGGTTGCCTCTATTATTTATGTCGTTGCCTTTAACCAGAATTTTACCGCCTCGCGCGCTAATAAGCGGCCCTAGGAATATATTGCAAGCCAGCACTACCAGCACCGCGGCCACAATCAGCGGCGAGTCTAAAAACGCCATGGAAGAGTTATACGGTACGCGATACGTAAACAGCGTAAACGCAAACGCCACAGACAACACAACCCGCACCAGGCCGCCAACCATCCTGTCGTAACTGCCAATTAACCTGGTTAGACCAAAGCCCATGCCATTAGTATGCTGGTTTATATTACTGTGCGTGGTTTGGATATCCGGGTTTTCGGTATCGGTGTAGTCTAGGGAAAGCATTTTTTCGCTTGTTAGGTTAAAAAGCACATACCAGTTTTGAGAAACGCAAACGGCCCGCCAGCGGTTTAGCGCGCTGCCTATTAAATTAGCTAATAGGTTTAGCCCAATGGTTAGCGACACAAGAAATATCAGGCGGTTTTGGTCGCGTTCGCCCACCAGCTCGTTAATAATACGGGCGGAAAACCAGATGTTGATAAACGGGATAAGCGCAGTAAATATATTTGACAACGTACGGGAAATCAGCACAGGCCGCGGGAATTTTGCAAAAATTTTTAGCCCGCGGAAGATGAGCGTCATGTGCTGCTTGAATGATAATTTTGTATTCACTACGCCACCTCTTCCTTATAATACTTGCTTTGGATTTCAAAAAGCTCGGCATATTTTTTGCCATGCGCAAGTAACCCTTCGTGGGTACCTATTTCGGCAATGCCTTTGCCATCCAGCAGAATTATGCGATCGCAAAAGCGGGTAGACGCCAGCCTGTGCGAGATATAAACGGATGTGCGCCCGTAGGAAAGCTCGTTGTAGCGTTCGTAAAGCTGGCTTTCTGCAATTGGATCAAGCGCGGCGGTTGGTTCGTCCAATATAAGAATGGGCGCGTCCTTGTACAGGGCGCGGGCAAGCATTAGCCGTTGCGTTTCACCGCCGCTAAATTCTGCCGCGCTGGGGTTTACATCTTTTACCATAAGCTCATTAACGCCCTCCGGTAACGCGGCGATTTTTTCCGTTAGGCCCGCGGTTTCTATGCATTCGTTTACGCGGGCGGTGTTTACGTTTGCGCCAATTGCTTGGGCTATGTTTTCCGCAATAGTGTTTGGCAGTATGTTAAATTCTTGGAATACGGCGGTGAACAGTCTATAATATTCGTCCCGGTTAAACTCTCGGATGTCTTTGCCGTTTAGCAAAACCTTGCCCTCTGTAGGGTCGTACAAGCCGCACAGGAGTTTTACCAGCGTGGTTTTCCCTGCGCCGTTTAGGCCTACTATGGCCAGTTTTTCGCCGGGGGAAATTGTTAGGTTTACATTTTCCAAGACGTTTTTGTCTGTCCCGCTGTAGCGGAACGTCAGGTTGCGCAGTTCCAGCTTGTACGCTTTGTCATTGCTAGGGATTACCGCGCCGCCTTCCCGGCGGAATTTATCAGGATAATCCAAAAACTCGCGCACACGGCAAAAATTCAAACTGTGACGGCCTAGCTCGGCCATTTCTTCCAATATGCCCGACACCCATGTAGAGAACCCGCCAACCGCAGCAAACAGCAACACAAAGGCATCCACAGGCAGGCCGCCATTTATCACCTGCCAAATCAGATACGCATAGGCCACACCATCGCGGGTGAAGTTTCCTAAAAAGCTTGTGGCATCCGCAACCCATTGGCGGCTCTCGGCCTTGCGGTGATAGCCGTAGCCCCCATTCAAAATAGTTGCAAAGGCACGGCGCATCCAGTCTGCCATGTTAAACAGGCGTATGTCTTTTGCCATACCATGGTTACCGCCTATGGAGTTGATATACCACAGACGTTTGCCAAATGTCGCCTGGTGGCTGTCGTTATTAAAACGCCATTTATTGGACCAGCGTCTGGCAATTGCGCCAAATACCGTAGTTGCGGCGGTTATCAAAAGCACAAATGGGTTAATTGTAGCAAGCAGCACAATGTACACGACAAAGCCCAAAATATTTGTGCCAAGTCTGGTGAAGCAGTAATAAATCTGCTCTGTGGATGTTGCATTGCCCGCGGTTTGGTCCTGCGCTTTTTGTTTTGCGTCCAGGAAATTTTTATTCTCCAGGTTGGCGTAGTCGGCGGCTATGACTTTATTCATTATATCTGTGCAAATTTGGCAACGTAGGCTTGTGCGGCGAATAAAGCTTTTGGTTTCAAAATAAGCCTGTGCGGCACGTAGAACCGCCAGGGCTGTTGTAAACGACAAAACTGTAACTATCAGCGACTGTACACTCGCGCCGCCTGTAATGCGCCCAACCACCGTAGCCGGCAGGAATATCCCGATAGTAGACAGGGCAACCGCCATCAAAATTTGCGTGAGTATGACCCATAGTACAATTTTATCCCGTGTCCAAGCGGTACTTATTACGTGAACAGTGTTTTGCCATGTAGAATAAATAGGTTTTTCTTTTTTTTGCTTGCTCATGGACTGCCTCCTGAATTTGATTCTTGAAACAACTACAGGTTAACACATTGCACGCAATTCATGAACATACCATTAGTTGAGACACTATATTGTTGGTTGCTTTTTGCGCAACTATTGGTTGAACAATGGGATTGTACGCGCGCTTTCAATTTCCGTCAACATATTTTATGCGCATCCTGAAGATTCCGGGTCAAGCCTGGAATGACGGAGCTGAGGCGTATTCTTATCAAGTTAGATTAACGTGTCCTTTTTCATAATAGGCATTGACAGCAAACTGTGTCCTTGTATACTGTCTACTATGGAGACAGTTCGTTCAACAAATATAGCATCAGTATAAAGGAGGCTCTTTATGAATTTGAGAGAGGTATATCATGGAATCAGACATAGGTAGCATAGCTATTTATCTAACCCTTTGTGTTTTGCTTGTACTGTCTTTTTTCTTTTCATTTACGGAAACAGCGTTTACTGCACTTAACCGAATTCGCATAAAAAACATGGCAGAAAAAGGCTCAAAACGAGCAAAGCTGACGTTGGATTTATATAATGATTTTGATCGCTTATTATCCACATTATTGGTTGGTACAAATATCGCTAATATCACCGCTGCCGCTATCTGTACTGTTCTTTTTGTAAACGCTTTTGGGGATATTGGGGCAACATTGTCAGCGGCATTTACTACCATAGTGGTGCTGATTTTTGCAGAAGTTACACCCAAAAATCTTGCTAAAGAATTTCCCGAAAAAGCTGCTCTTTTTTGCGCGCCTCTTGTAAAGTTTTTTATGGTTTTATTTACGCCTATTAATGCCTTTTTTGCCCTGTGGAAAAAAGGCTTGGTGCTGGTGTTTAAGACAGGCGCAAGTGACAGAGCCATAACCGAGGATGAGCTGCTTTCTTTTGTTGAAGAAGCAAAAAATACTGGTGTTATAGATGAAGGCGACAAAGAACTAATCCATAATGTGATTGAGTTTTACGGTCAAAAAGCCCAAGATGTTCTTATTCCACGCATTGACATGGTTGCAGTATCAAAACATGCTGCAATAGAAGAAATATCCGAACTTTTTATCCAAACTGGATATTCCCGAATACCAGTCTACGACAAATCCATTGACAACATAGTTGGCATATTACATACGAGGGACTTTCTTCGTCATGTAATGAAAAAAAGTGAACCATTGGAGAATCTATATTCCCCAGCAATTTTTGTACCGTCAATGATGGACATTAGCGACTTGTTCAGTTTATTGCAAAAAGAAAAAATGCATATGGCTATAGTCATTGATGAACATGGCGGCACAGACGGAATTGTAACAATGGAGGATATTTTGGAGGAACTGGTTGGTGAAATTTGGGATGAAAGCGATAATGTTGTTGAGCCTTATATTCCGTTAGACGAAAACAGGGAAAAAGTTATATGTTCGATAGACACACATGATTTTTTTGAACATTTTAACTTACCCAAAGACGCTACGGATACAATGCCCTCAACAATTAGTGGATGGATTGTACAAAAGCTAGGGAAAATCCCAGAGCATGAAGATACATTCACATATGAAGGTTTAGAGATAACCGTATCTAAGGTAGAGCGCAGAAGGGCTTGCGAATGTATCGTAACAAAGAAAGCATTGGAAGCGCCAATAACTTAACAACTTTACAATCTCCCACAATTCCCTTACAATGCACACAAATATTATCTAAGGAGGTCAACATGAGCATCAACACCTACAAACTCACCAACAAAAACGGCATGGTCATTACCGTAACAAACGTGGGCTGCGCAATTATCAAGTGGGAAGTACCGGACAAAAACGGTAACCTTGTAGACATAGTACAAGGGCTGGACTGTGCACAAGATTACGCCACAAAACCGCATCCCCATTTTGGAGTGGTGTGCGGGCGTGTTGCAAACCGCATTGCAAACGCGACATTCACATTAAGCGGCAAAACATACAAGTTGGAAGAAAACGACGGCAAGCATCACCTTCACGGTGGGGTAAAAGGTTTTGACAAATACGCTTGGGACGTGGCAGAAGCTACAGACAACAAGCTTGTTTTCACATTTCACAGCCCAGACGGCGACAGCGGCTACCCCGGCAATTTAGACGTTCGCGTTACCTATACGCTAACCGACGAAAACGCGCTGTGCATAGACTATTACGCGGCAACAGACAGCGAAACAATATGTAATTTAACCAACCACAGCTATTTTAACTTAAACGGCTACAACTCAACCTGCATGTACGATCACGAGCTGGAAATCGTAGCAGACAAAATAACTGCCATTGACGCCGACCTTATCA
>Ga0209755_10005355_pt1 | contig 14633 bp, 8 predicted proteins | sample TergutCo191P1_FD_187301 | JGI IMG/M metagenome (GOLD analysis project Ga0209755, IMG submission 187301) | Cornitermes sp. P1 segment gut microbial communities from Petit-Saut dam, French Guiana - Co191P1 (SPAdes) (version 2) | ecosystem: Host-associated > Arthropoda: Insects > Digestive system >... | reverse complement strand
GAAATGTTCCTCAGCAGAAAAAAATGCTACACAGGTAATCTTCACAACTGAGATCTTGCAACGGTCCTCCTGATTCAACAGCGATCAGCGGTTGATGGATAACAAAGTTTTCTTTCGGTGGCTGAACGACAGCACGTCCAGTATAACATTGCGAAGTTAAGGCAAGCAAGGAACGTAAAATGAAATGATAGACCCAACTTTTGGTGCCACAGTTGGCGACGGCGAAGTGTCATCCACGGTGGACTGCAGTTTTTCAGGGGAAGGTGTAACCGTAACAAGCCAACTCCGCACCTGCGACACGTAACGGCGATTCTCAAACACTTTCTGTCCACGACCCCAAACCGTTGAACACGTAGACTTTGCGACCCAAAAAGTACAGTTCCTACTCAGTATTTCACTTAAACAATCAACTAAGGTAAAAGCAGAGGTAAAGTTCACCCTGGAACAGGCCAAGAAGGCGTAGAGGAGGAGTGAAGGTATAGCTCTACTGTCTCTTTAACCTCTGCGCTAGATGGGGGTGGGTGGTCAACGCCACGCCCCGGTCACCCCTGGAAAAGACCCGGTACCCACTGTGTAGAAGGCTGGGTGGTCCCCAGGGCCGTTCTGGACGCGTGCGGAAAATCTCGCTTCTATGGGGATTTGATCCCTGGACCATCCCGCCCGTACCGACAACACTATTCCGGCCCACACTTAAACCATGAAGTTCAATTAATTATTTTGGGAGTTCATGAACCATCAGAAGTCTATAGGCATCCAAATTTCTTTCGCGATTCTGAGTTTCAGAATCCCTACCCCATATGATTCCTCATTCACAGTGCTGTTGTTTAGAAATCCACTTTCGTGCACCAACTTTAACAAAGACCGCATCCTGCAGCTGCCCTATCGATTCAGCCATAAAGCTGGCATTCATTTTCATGAGGAGTAATGCGATAAAACACAGGCAAATGAAACGTGTCACTGTCAAACCAGAATATGTAGAATGTCTGTTGTAATGTTTTTACAGAACATGCTGGTGTAGAGGCAACTGTCTCGAATTATGCGTATATCTCAAAGATACGCCCTTCGAATCTCGACCGGGAAATCTATCTCCAGTAGTGACGCTTCGGTTTTATATGCCCGGAGTGTCAGTTCGCATCTTGGCCAGAACAGCAACAATTCTAAGTAAGAACTTCTCGGGTTTTTCTCAGTCCAGCACATGTCAGGTCACTACCTCACATTTAGGTCAAGCAGGGGAGTAGTTCGGGGGGTGGGATTGTGCGGCAGCCCCGGGCGGCAAAATTAATATTCTATATGAGAACGATTTTCTGCTTTCAACGAATTTTACATTATTGCGCCAATTCAATAAATGATGATTCTTTTAAAAAGTTGGTTTCTGCTAGGGGTGACATTACTCACCCCGGGCCCTACCAAACCTAGCTACACCACTGAGGCCAAAATTATTTTCTATCAAACTTTAACCAGTTAATTACTTATTAATCATGTACGTATATTATTCGACGCTGTATTCTGAGCTACTTACAGTGGCGTTTAATAACCACATACCCCCCTCCCCCAAGAAACAAGAAAATACGTAATCTTGCCTGACCTGTTTTCTAACATCCGTAAAGTATTCATCATTAACTCCAAGAAAATATTTGGACACGACCTCGCAAAACGTCACAATCCCCGCTTCAAAATTCTTACCTACACACCATTCAGAATCATCTTCCCACCTCACTGAGTCCCGAAGTAGCTTCATAAATTAATATAGTCAATAAAATTAAAAATCCGTTACGCTTATATATGAAACTTCTGAAATTCAGCTCTCTTACTGTCTTCAAGCAAAATTTGAATATCAAGAGACCGAATTGTGTCCTGGATTTGCAAGTGTGCTATTACGCCGAGGTAATAACACGCAAGATGTCGCATTACTGCTTGTTGAAGGCTGTTGGGAGAGTTTTCGTTTATTAATAATTGAATGCAAAGTCTAACGTGCCAATGTTCTTGATATTATGCACCACGCAAAGAAGGTGTATGGGGTAGTGGACGTACATCTCCACTCATTCGTAAAACTAGATGGGGAAGGTGAATTTCACGTCCCGGCTACTTCACCTCCGGGAAGAAAGTTCCCCCTAACGCCCTGAAGAGATGGTCATGATGGGACAGAGGAAGACAAACCTGTCCCTTTCAACAGGATCGGAATGTCTAATCCGTAGCTTTGTCGTGTACCTGACGGAACTAACGAGGCTCGCAATTTTACCAGAAAATCGGTCATTTAAGGACTTCTTCCCCCTTACGTAATGTCGTTGGGTCGCGAAACAAGACGCGCGCACTTCGTTTCCGACAAGTCTTCTCACTTACCTGCAGAAACTCACGTACTGTGTGACCTCAAACAAGGATAGACGTAAGTGTACTCTCCACCTGTTTCGTCTGGTCTTCTATGGGTCAACATTCACACGGTGAGGGAATAGCCGACGTGTGGAACTTCACGCATCTCAAATACAGTTCCAGACAATGGCGCTGCCATAGTTCAAGCAGTCAGTTCTTCCCGCCTTACACGACCGGAATCCTTCCCAGTGTAGGCCATGGCACACTTCGGCTGAACGAAGTGGCACAGGTGCAGTTCACTTTTGGTCGTCCCCGGCCACTGCCCATACTAATATTTCGTCAGGGGGTAGTATAAATAGGCCCAGTTTGGGGCCGCGGTACCGAGGAAGTCTCACCCCACCCCCTACAACTTCAAAAATAGTCCTCAGGGAATATAGATTGTTAAATACAACATTTGTAACATAAACCAAACAATATTATAAACCTTAATAGCAAGGATCCTTAACCTATGGCTTGACATACCAGTAGGGCGTGTCACGATGATCCTCGCTAATCAATTGGAATACCATGCTGCACAAGTGCATTTCACATTTGGTGATGTGACTGGTTAATGCACACCTCAAAGTAAACGAAGGGGTATTCAAAAGTTCCCAAACTCGCAGCTACAACCTAAAGTTTTCTGCCACCGGATGTCGTAGTATCGCCATCTTCTGGGCCAGTGTAATAAGGGCCGTAGCCAGGACCTTCTGTTTCTCCTCTGAGCACATATTAATTGCTTAACATCCTAAGCCTAAGTAGGCCCACAAGCCACCATTCTCTAATGGCCGATTTTAACAAATAGTGTATTTGCATTATTTTGTTTAAAATTCGGGAAAGCTGAATCCCGCAAAGTAGAATATGCAAATTCGGCTTATTGTTACGACTCACACAAAAACAGCAGATCCCTTAATTTGGGCCTAATAGCTAATGTACCCCACTGCTTGGTCAGTGCAGAAATGTTTGGCCGCAAACTTCTCTGAGCTCCCCGCCTTCCTTATTCGACTAATTCTGTCCCTTGAGGTTTTTCTTATTTACGAAAATGAGAATGCAGCTACGGAAGCGTCGTTTCAGGATATCCCTGAAATTTAGGAAAAATATCTGACCGTCCTACATGCGATTCCAATAGGTCAGGTCCAGCAGTGCAGCAGCACTTACAGCAATGCCAGAAACGCTGGAAGGGGGCGACAAGTAACAAGACTTATCGAACACACCTTCGTATGTATGCTCTCCAGGGCTAACAGATTAGAGGAAGAACTATTGTCTTAAAAGCCGGTGACTACAAACATTAAAGGGGGAGTTTCGTTTCTAAGTGGACGTGTATACCACGAAGGAATTCTAACCTGAAATCAGGATTCCAGTTGATGCCCTCACGATGCACCAGTAAAAGCTGGAACTTGCCACAGCTTATGTCAAAGTCAAAACGTTAACCTATATGTGAAAATTTTTCACTGCTTTCAGATGGCTGTTCGAAAAGTTGGACATTGTGACCGAATGAAATCATTCTAGGCGTAAATGCCAGATCGTTTTAAATACCAGGATTTTCGGCTAGGAGACATCCTTCAACGGGTTGTGCCGTAACATAATGAATCGGAAGATTTTTTTATAAAAATAAAGGTCTCACAGGACCGCGGTTTCCAAGTGAATATTAAAACCAGCCTGACTTCTGGGTATATTTGCCGCAGTCATTTAAGTTCAGGATCTGAACGTAAGGCCAGGATGAGACAGTGAGTGCTCGAACAAAGAAGTTGACAGTCTTCAAGACATGGCTAAAATTGTTAAGGATGAAAAAGGAATTAATAAAGAATTATCTTTTTCGACACTGAATTTGCTTCCGGGAGAAGAAAACGCTGAATTTTCTGATGTGCAGAATGTTATCGTGTAACATTCTGGAAGAAATGACTCGTCACTTCGATCACTATTTCCCGGAGAATGTGACTAATAGAGATGGAAGCGTAGCCCATTTGCCATTTACGTCGAAGGTTTGGCTAATTACATTTCAAGGGCAGTTTAGCGAGATACGAAATGACACAACACTGCCCTGCGGGTTTCAGAAAGAAACATCAGCTGTCACTGATTCGTTATGGATCACAACAAAAAAGGAAATGCCCGTTTGTGAAATGAGGCTGTGGAACTTTTACTACGCTTTTCTTAATCCTACTTTTGTGAAGAATGGTTTCCAGCACTTGCTACCATACGACGTAAGCTTCGAAGACGACAGAGCATGACTTTAGACTGCGGCATTGCCATTACATGCCCAAGGACTTAGGATTCAAAGCTTCACATACACACCCGACTAACTGTTTTAATCTGACATTTTCTTTCAACATTGCACTTCAGCAAAAATTATTTTACTGCAAATTAAGAAAGTAATTGATATGTATTATTATTAGTATTATTATTATTATCATTATATTATTAAGTGCTGAATTTTGTAGAAGACAAACGTAAAGTATTTTGCACATCTTCACCGTGCACTCGCAACACAATTAGTAATGTATTTACCAAAAAAGTATACAACCTATGGATCACGAAACTGCTTAGCTCTTACAAGTTTCGGCCTCACTGACAAGCTGTTAGGTCCGAAGTGATTTCGAATAAAGTTCAAATTGTCACCCTGAAGATGGCAAATTGAAGCCGAAACGTGCAGGAGCTGAGCAATATAATATTGTTGGTAAATACACAATTTACAAAATAAAGTATTTAAGAGGAAATATTTATTTTAAACCGAACTGTGGTCTCTGAGCTTAGTTTCAAGCTTAATTTGGATCCCAGCTTAAGAAGATTAAGATCAGCTGCTATACAGAATCACTTGTCGATACCCGTAGTATGTTCGCGACTGAACGTCCTACAGCATGACGTAATTGTAACGTCATAGCATCTCGTGCAGTTTGTCACAGTTGGTTGAGGCCCTGCGCGGGAGAGATCGACTTAACCCTTTTCGTCCACACTGTGGCCCCGGTGGTGTCTCAGCCTCTATGAGAACAAGGGATATCTCCTGGGGGTAAAGGCGGCCGGTCCATAGGGCTGAATAGAAATTCTGGGAGCCTCAACCTCCTACAGCCCCAAAGGCCTTTCCAGTCATACAAATGGATAGATTTTAGCAGTGCACATGTCCAAAAAGAAAATTTCAGGTCTGCAGAAGTATTTTCAGTGACAAAACAGCGAAGCGTAATGGATGGGAGTGACTGATTCTCGATATGTACCATTCTTTGGTCCAACTGCTATTCCTTTCCTTTTTTAAAACACAGGGCTAAGGCAATGGCCACACAAGCAGCATCATACCACTCAATACACTTACTCATCCCGTAACGGAATACTGCATAGTTCAACTGAGCCATCTGTGGAGACATATTGCGCAATACTCAATGAAAACGCTGAGCAATGGGATCGCAACAGACCCAACAACACTAGGCTTGTAGATCTATACGGCTTGCCTTAATTGGCCAATTGTTTTCAACCGTGCTGTATATTGTCACTGGTTACGAGGTCACAGGCCGCCATGTTTGGAATTTGTCACGAGTATTCAGGTTTGCCCGCGTTGTTCTTCGTAATACCGCAGCAGTAATGTTTCAGCACGGCCTAATGCCCTATTCAGCATCGTTTACACCTTCTCTGAACATGACTTTCGAAAACTTAAGTGATAGAGACAAAGGTTCGAATCGGGCTGGAGCGTCAAGAAGAATGAAATAAGTAAATAAATGGAGAAAACAATTCGCCAGGTTCAAGGCCAAATCATGGCCAGTCAGTTCGTTACGGAGACGAGAATTTTACAGCCTGTCTGTGACATCAAGGCATGACTATAACATTTCCACAGCATTTACAAGTAATGTTCCGAGTAACATGTCGGTTGATTTCTGTTGGCATACATCATTCGAAATGGTGAGCGGTGACACCGTGTAGTTTAGTAGACTGGCACCAAACCTTTGGATAATATGCTAGCTACATGAAAATTGCGATATTCTTGGTTGTTACACAGCAAGCAGTGGTTATTCCTTACCGACGTTTCGGGACAACCTATTGGTCCCATCTTTTAAGGGTTGTTAGATCCTTACCGACATTGCGATAGGTTGTCCCGAAACGTCGGTACGGAATTACCATTACTAGATGCGTAATAACCAGCAGACCGCTGTTCTAATCTATTTCGCGGCGGAAGCCTGAAATCATGCTTGCTGCCTACATCTGCCTTGAAGATGGAGGCAGCAGGTTCAGCCGAGGCTGTTGACGAGCTGTCGGTGTCACACCTCAGATACCAGAAATACCAGAAAATTCGATACCATTATCACCGGTGATTGTGAACACCTAAATTATTTCGAATATGCACAGTGCAATGCAAATTTCATGGTATTTTAATACACGAATACATATGGTGTGAGCAGATTCCGTATCTGTCGCCTACGTTAAGTCCAAGCTTTGAACAGTATAGCATGCTTCATATTTTTTTTGCCTGACAACGGGCGTATCGAACCCGTGCTAAGGCGATTAAGCCAATCACTTTTTTACGTGCGGCCATCGGACAAGGCCACAATAACAGTTGCGTCGCCCTCTGCCAAAAATAACTAGTTACGCCTCCCTTAATCGTACAATAGTTACGTGGCTGACAGGACGCATCTTTTTATCAGAGTGCGATATTAGATTAAACCTGCTAGGAGCGACCTTCGCACTGAAGATAAACAAACGCAACGTGCGAACTTCGAAACCGGGCAGAGTTGACACAATAGGCATACAAGTGTCAAATTATTAAAGACTATGGAGGAAATATGCAACACAAACACACACAAAGTGACGACATAATAAGAACGTTTGTGTGTAGTCGTGGCACTATCGCGTTCTGCGGAACAATACCAACTCGTTTAAACCTCACAGTCACAGTCACATGCATAGACCAACAGGTTAATGAGGGTGAGGGAAATAACTGGTCTCTATTCCAGAAAAGGCACCTTGTGGGCACAAAAAATCTGTGTGCATTTGAAGAATGCCTTGTGTGGACTCCCAAGTCACTCTGTCCATCTGTCTGTAAGAGTATGCAATTAAACCATTTACTGGATTTTCATAAAATTTGGTTGAGAAGTTCTGTAAAACGTTTTCCAGCAAGTGGTGGCAGGCATGTCACTTATGGGTATAAACGAATTTATAACTGTATCTTCAACATTTCTTGATTGATTTGGGTAAAATTCAGTATAGTATATGTTTGCATACTGCCAATGAACAGTTGTGAGTTCCATGAAAAAGTGTGCAGTCGAAGCTACACTTCACTTCAAGCAGGGCCGCTTAAACCTGTAGCTCAAGCGCAGCATTTTGCCTGCAACACACCATAATGTTGCCTGCACAGACACTTGAAATAAGAAAACATCTTTTAACTCTTTCTCTGGCAAAGTTGAGATAAAGGCCAAAGCAACTCTTGACAATTTATGAGTAGTTTATTTATGGAGACATTCATGCTGTAAAACACACTCAAAACAAGAGACAGCCTAGCCTAAGTTGTGAATTTTGCTCCTGTTTTTTTATTGTACATGATGTACACAAAAATACATGAGTAAAATTATACATATAGTTATAAGTATACTTATTCAAGCTGCATTTTGTGTACTGAATTTCATGTTGCCTGCATCTATACCAAACTTAACCAAGTTGTCTGTACCACACAGGTTTAGCAGGCATGACTTAATGGTATCAGTGCAATTCTGACCTGTTTTATACATCTTTCTGTCCTATGTTATAAGTTTTCATCTGACTTGGAAAAAATTCCACACACAAAAATTTCGTGACTGCGAGTTTCATGAAATTGACTCAATGGCAGTCATATGTTACTTAAAGCTGTAAATAAATTTCTACCAATGCTTCCCACACTTCTTATCCATTTCAGTGAAATTCACTACACGAGACCCCCACATAAGGCTGTTGAGCATTTGCAAGTTCTGAGACACCAACTGCAGTGGACGTCATATTTTTCTAATGGGTACAAACGAAACAACACAACAATACACAAGTGAAGAATGCCTTGGTAAAACCTGCGTACTACACTGCAGAGTAATCCACAAGCAATCTTGTGCCTTATTTTATCATCTACACTTGGGATATACGAAACTCTGTCAACTGACTTCAAAACACCTCTGGTGCGCCATACTATGTGACTGTATATTATAAAACCCTACAGCTCATCAGTCACAAAGTAATAAGGTTATGCAGAAAATTCTGTATTGTCATGTGGTTAAATACTTTCTGTCATACACTGGCCCAATTACATAGCATTTTTGCCAATAATCCATCACTGAAAAAACCGATAAACCACACTATCTTCCAACAAATACAAAATTGATGCTCTACAAATATATAAACAACCAACATAATGCACTTTCAATATTTAAATAATTTTAACCCAAATTACACAAATTTAATTATTATGGAGTGATGGTGACAGTGTTAACCACAATTGTATTCTTGTGATAAGAACATAACCCTGAAGATTTTGGTGAGGGACTGGGCTGTGGAAAACAACAACCAATCAGAACCAGAGACATGGAACAGAGGACAGAGAGCTGTTTGGACCAGTAACAAACAAGACAAAAGGAACTTTTCAGAACCCACATTCCTTGTTTATGCTGTGATCTGGCTAATGACATGGTCCATGTGTGATGCTTGAAATGACAGAAACATACGTTGGAAAGTTCTGTTGGTTACTATATGTTAGATTACATTTACAGATGTATGTTTAGTTCTCTAACAATTCTTTAGCCTAAATTATACAAAAGTACAGATAATCCTAGTTCAGTAGCATTTATGCCTCGTGTAACACTTGCCATAAAACACAGTGGAAATGTTTTAGTCCAGAAATCTAACCATGTGTCTCCTGCCAAATACAGTCAGCAATTTCCTTTGGCCCATCAAGGACAACCTTTGTAAACACAAGGGATATACAGCATTCTGCACAAAAGAGCCTTGGTATACATGTGACCAACCCGACCCTCCACCAACATGTGCAAATTAAGATGGCCAGAATACTGGCTGAAACATGTTGGTGAGACTAATGTGATTAAAATACATCACAGAATATTAAAGGGATTTTGTTGGTTATTTATATATTTTTGGATCTGATTAATGCAGGGAGAATGGAACATACTCTAAGAATAATTCTAACTTTATGTACACTAAATACCGTGGACAAAACTTCTCTGGTCATTTGTCTCAAATTTATATGAAGTGTAGTGATGCATGGAAGAATGCTGGAGTAGTTATTCATACATTCACTGATGCACAGCAGTGTCATCAGGTCACGAACACAGTGCTGGCTGGTACATGATCATAGGCAGGACTATGCTGGAGCCACTTCACACTCAGTACCAAAGGATTAAATTGCTTTATGACTACAGTATGTTGGGAGGGAAATTTAAACTCAGTACACGTAACTCCTTTTCTATTCGGCACAGTATGCTAGTAAAATAATAATGAATGAACAGACAATTAACATCTTGATAATACACCCCTAATTGTGGGTGTCATCTGTCCAGCACTAAGCTAGACCACTACACTTTGGTACTGACTGTGACAAGAACATTATCACAGTAAAAATTATATAGTCTTCATATCTGAGAAACAAATATCTGCACACAAACAGTTCATGTTGGATCCAGACACAATTTAACTTGGCTGTAAACATAACTAAAGTACACAATTACAGCAACCATAAGACTTAAAGCGTAAGTCTGGCTGGTGAAAATCTAAATTTTAACAGCATATGATGTTCGGTATACATCTTGCATATACTCGAAAATGTTGTCAACAATTTGGGTTTAGCCATCTTATATGTTAATATCATAAATAATTCAATGGTCAGAATTCCCTCATATTCATTAGTGCCATTAATACACTCGCTGCTTGTTGTTTCAATGCCAGTTTCAAAATAATCTGAGAATGGCCATGTTAAATCCCCATACTATGGGGTTCATGGCTATATTTTATTCATGTGTAACAACTGTATCTCCCAGGAAGAAGGGATTTTAAATCTCCTGGTTCTACAGAGACGGTGGTCACATATAATCTTGGGGGCAACAGCACACTTATATATTCTGATTACACTATTTATCATTAGTTCTACCACCATTGACAATGTATGTGCCAAGCCAAAACACTATTTTCATTTCAGGAACCCAAGTGCAGATGACACCAGAACTGCCCTCTGTGCTTTTAAAGCACTCTTTGCTAAAAGCAACCACTGAATGATAAGATTCAGAGTTTTCAAACTGCTGAAAGGTAAGACTGTCATATTTTTAGATTGCAAATGTGTAGACAAACAGGCAGTTACCAAAAACTCAGAGGCACCTGCTGTCTCTGCCTGCAGTGTGGATGTGACAAAAACTGGATTGTAGGTTGGTTTCTGTAAGAGTGGGGGAGGGAATGGGTTGTGGAAAAAACAACTATTCAGAACCAGAGACAAGGAGCAGAAGACAGAGCACTGTTTGGACCAATAACAAACAAGATGAAAGGAACTTTTCAGAAACAGTGTAAACGACTTTCTATGGGAGCAACCACGTTCCTTGTTAATGCTGTGATCTCGCTAATGACATGGTGCGTGTGATGCTTGAAATGACAGAAATGTATGTTGGAATGTTCTGTTAGTTACTTTAGGTTAGATTATGTTTACAGATGTATGTTTAGTTCTCTAACAATTCTTTAGCCTAAATTATACAAAAGTAGTAGAAGAGTAGAGGTTAAACCATGCACAAATAATCCTACATCAGTAGCATTTATGCCTCATGTCACACCTGCCACAAAAAACAGTAGCAATGTTTTAGTCCAGAAATCTAACCCTGTGGGTCTCCTGCCAAACAGTCGGCAATTTCCTTTGGCCCATCAAGGACAACCTCTGCTAACACAGGGGATATACAGTATTCTCTACCAAACAGCCTTGGTATACGTGTGACCAATTTGAACCTCCACGAAGATCTGCATCAAAGCGCATTACTGACATGTGTGTCTATTATCTGGAAAAATCAGTTATGAATGAACACAGCAGAAACATGGGTCAGTCACCACATCCATCTAAATGATGCTAATACCCTGGCCAAATATTCAAACACAGACTGTGTTACTTAGGCAGTTACACCAGCATGGATAGGGAACAAGACTGTCATGGAAGATCTCATTCACCAGATGACAGCGGGTGGATGTTCTCTTGAAGGACAATGCATATATGTCAACTTTCTCTTTACCTGGCCCACAAAAGAAGTCTTTACTTGTTGACCTTGATCAGTCTTGATGTCAGCACCCCCCAGTCCTCTGGTTATACCTGACCATTCCGTGGCCCATTTCAACCACATCTCAGTTACATGCAAGTCTATCCTTAACAATGAAGAAGTAATTCCCATTCAAGTGTTGGTAATCACTACAAAGTGACATAACTCAATCATCTGTTAAAAGGACAGACAACAGTCTTGTATGTAGCACTTCTACAATGTTAGATCTTAATAAATAACTAAAGCCAACCAACTAAGTGCAATGAGTTACGATTTCCATCTACTGTACTACACCTTCAACATGTCCAAATGTTGCATCTGATCAACTTTTGCTCATACTTAGCCTCTACATACATTCACTAATATTCATCTACCTTACAAACAGCAACAGCTCTTTGTTTTGGGCAAACTCCTACCTTCTTTTTCTCTTAGTGTTTAAACACACTTTCTGCATTTTGCACCAATTGTTTTGGACAGATCAAATTTTAGACAAGCAAAACAAACAAAATTTGTAGTAAGTGTCACCTCAGACATTGGCTTCCTTGCTGATGCTTACAGCCAGCCTGCCTAGAAGCAATATTTATTATAAAAGTAGTTTACACAGAACCCAAAATATCACTAGAGTACAACACACATTAAGTATTAAATCATGGATTGCATACTTTCATCCTTCATTTTTACATCAATGTGTAGGACATTTGTAATTCTGTATGTAAACCTCTACTGCTTCCACTTTTTGTCATACTGTACACCTTGATAATGGCCCACATGAACCAAAATGAGTTGGAGATGTAATAAAGGTTTGAAAATCCCAACTTCAGTGTACTTGGTTAGCTTTGACACTTACTACAGTTCACCTCTTGCTTACACCATTTACTCAGAACAAAGTATTTATCTTGAGTATCTTCAGTTCCCTCTTTTTGTGTCAAGTCTTATATAATCTTTAATAAAAATTTCAGCTGACAATGTAAATTGCTTTCCAGCATACAAAATCCAATAAACAAGCAATTTAGGGAAGAATGTAGCCATACTGATAACATTTACAGAAGCTGATATCTCTTCCACTGCATCTTCAGCTTATTTGCTACACACAGTAAATAACAGACTAAGAAAATTTTCACCAACTAAATCAACAACTCCTTGATTTGTCATTAAGTATCTGTCATGGTATTCAGAATTTAATGATTATTTGGAATATGGTTCCTGCTTTTATCTCTGTATGGATATATACCTAGCAGCCAGTCTCTGTGGGCTTGATTCGGAGGATGACGGGTACACTGGTGCACGGAAGGATTGCCAGCTCTGTGACTACAGCTGTCACAAGGTCAGGTGGCGTCACATCATACGTGAGGTTCAGTGGCGTCAGACTACCAATGCTCTTCCACTTTGACAAAGGGTATTCCTTCACATAAAAATCTGTTGGAATGAGCTCGTCAGGATCACCTGCCCAAAAGAAAATGCCTGTCATTTCATATGTCCATCTGTTTGCTTTACCTAAACTCTTTTGAAGTCTTGCTATCAGATCTTAACAAAAAGACACCTTACACAGTTTGGGACTTAGCTCTGCATCTTCAGAAGGAATTTCAAAACACGTCTCCTTTTATGACTGATGTAGTTCTCGCTGCTAGCAATATAAATTACATTTACTCGCCAGAAAACAGTGCTATGTAACCACAATGTTCTCATACTTGTCCTTGCAAAAATGCTTTTAAACTGTATCCACACCACATCCACCAGTTACCACAGCAGTGATGTGCTCCTGCAACAAAGCTAAATCCCAAATTGTACAGTGCATTCCTGATTATCGGCACTAATGGAGGGTAATAGATGCATCTATAATAAAAATACGTACATACACATGTAAGACATTTTATGGTTTGCTCTCATAACATGTAATAAATAAGGTACCCCTACAATAGCTTTCACTGAATTTACAGAACTCCACTTATACAGATTGGCTTGGCCCTTTGGGTAAATTTGTTGAGAATTCTAAAAAACTAACTTGCCTTGAAATTACCGGTTAACAGATCAAGTACAGTACAGTGTTATGGCTTCTAGAACTTCAAATCAGACACAGTCAATAGGTTTAGACACAGGTACATACTGTAAATAGTAACAGCCGAATTTCAAACTGCCAATGTGGCCTATTTTCAAAGAAAAATCCAATTATCCAGATTCTGCATATCTGGATGGCTTCCCATCCCAATTAATCTGGATAAGTGGAGTTCTACTCTATTTTAAAAACCAGTCCATACTACTCGTTTGTTTATGACAGCCATTTGTACTTATCCTCAGCACAAAGTTTTTCTTGCAGCTGTAATGAGACAAGGGTAGGGGTGGCTCAGCAATGTGGTGAATCACCTTAGACATATGGGGGGCCAGAAGGAGAAGGCTGAAGGCTGTGAGGAAGGAGTGGAGTGTGATGGTCAGAGAAGCTAAGGTCCTGCATGGACACACAGGGGTCAGAAGGATGAGGCAGAAGGTTGTGAGGGAGGAGTGGGCTGCAATGGTCAGAGAGGTTAAGGTCCTGAAAGGAGTATGCAGCTATAATGTCACTATATGCAAACCCTCTTTCACTGATATACCACTGCAATGTGTCAACACACTGAAATACCATAGAGTAATCTGATGCCCTCTCTAATTCTCCTCCTTTCTTCTCTTCACTTCCATCACTTTCCTGTTGAGCTCTTGAGGATCTTGCAACTTATATTCACTTAATTTAACCCTTACCTTGCTAACATGAAGAATATGGTGAGCTCCTAATAATGCCAACGGATGGCAGATGGGATTTAACTCGGTATTTAAAGGGTTAATAGATGTGGTGATGGCTGTAGAATGCTATATCAAAGCAGTAAGGCTCTGCCACTTCTTATAATTGTTTCCAGTACCTTTTCACAAATAGGATATTTAGTGTTCTAAAATGTCTGAGTACTTGAGCGATGACGAGGACGTAGATAGAACTTGGGGAAACATTAAAGAGATTATCAAAACCTCAGCGAAAGAGAGTCTGGGTCTGCATGAATTGAAGCAGAATAAACCCTGGTTCGATGAAGAATG
>Ga0209755_10005354_pt1 | contig 14634 bp, 13 predicted proteins | sample TergutCo191P1_FD_187301 | JGI IMG/M metagenome (GOLD analysis project Ga0209755, IMG submission 187301) | Cornitermes sp. P1 segment gut microbial communities from Petit-Saut dam, French Guiana - Co191P1 (SPAdes) (version 2) | ecosystem: Host-associated > Arthropoda: Insects > Digestive system... | reverse complement strand
GAGAACCTGCCCTACGGATAAATTAAACCTAGACGAGTTGAACATCCAATTCCTTCCATGGCAAGCCCCACTTGCCTATTTCTGCCATAAACGGATCCGGGTCAAGCTGCTCCATGTTGAACACGCCTTTGCCACGCCACTTGCCTGTGAGCATCATAGCTGCGCCCAGCATTGCCGGAACGCCTGTTGTGTAGGCTATTGCTTGCCCTTGAACCTCTTTGTAGCACTCGGCGTGGTCGCATACATTGTAAACGAAATAGTTCTTTTGCTTGCCGTCTTTTTGGCCTGTGATTTGGCAGCCTATGCAGGTTTTGCCGGAATAATTTTCGCCCAGGGTTGAGGGCTCGGGGAGCAGGGCCTTTAGGAATTCAAGCGGTATTATGTCTATGCCTTTGAATTTTACGGGGTCTATGCGTGTCATGCCCACATTTTTGAGGACTGTTAAATGCTTTATGTATTCGTCGCCGAAGGTCATCCAAAAGCGTGCTCTTTTGAGTTCGGGGAAGTGTTTTACCAGGGATTCAAGCTCTTCGTGGAACAGCACGTAGGAGCCACGTGTTGCGACTTCCGGGTAGTCTATATTCTGGTGCATTGAGAGCGGAGGTATTTCCTTCCATTCCCCGTTTTCCCAGTAGCGGCCGTTTTGCGTGATTTCCCTGATGTTTATTTCCGGGTTGAAGTTTGTGGCAAAGGCTTTGCCGTGGTCGCCGTTGTTGCAGTCCACTATGTCCAGCGTGTCCATTTTGTCGAAGTGGTGTTTTTTTGCGTAGGCTGTGTAAACATTGGTCATGCCCGGATCAAAGCCGGAGCCCAGCAGGGCCATTATGCCGGCTTCCTTGAACCTGTCGTGGTAAGCCCATTGCCATGAGTATTCAAAGTGAGCCACATCTTTTGGTTCGTAGTTTGCGGTATCGAGGTAATCAACGCCGGTCTCAAGGCAGGCATCCATTATGGCGAGGTCTTGGTAGGGGAGGGCTATGTTCAAAACCATCTTGGGTTTGAAGTCTTTGATTATAGCGGCAACCTCTGCGGAGTTGTCTGCATCCACTTTGGCTGTGCTAACGGGGATGTTTTTTATGCGGCTTGCGATGTCTTTCGCCTTGCTCTGTGTGCGGCTCGCTATTAAAAGCTCGCCGAACACCTCGCTGTTTTGCGCGCATTTTTGCGCAACGACATTTGAAACGCCGCCGGCCCCGATTATTAGAATTTTGTTTGGCATTGCGGTAATATAGTTAATCATCCTCCCCCTAACCACTACTTTGCGTACGGCTATTCTCTTTGCCATGAGATGTAAACATATGTTTGCAAAATGCGTGAAAATGTAAACATATGTTTGCAAAATTCAGGGTGAAACCCCAAAATCCTCAATAATAATGTATAATTGGGGAGAGTAAATTTTTAAAAAGGAGTTGTTATGAACATATCTGAGCTTTGGCAGGAAAATGCGGACTTTGTGCTTAAAGTCGGGCAGCGTTATGTAGATAACCTGGCGACGGCAGAAGATATTCGCCAGGAAGTTTTTTTAAGGCTTATCAACAGCGGAGATTCTTTTCAGGAGCAGTCTTCCGTAAAGACATGGCTTTACACAATAACATTTCGTTGTTGCATGGACTATTATAGAGAGGAAAGGAGGCAGCAACAGATAGTAGATGAGTATCAGCTCACAGAGCCTCTTGTGGCGCACGATAGCCAGTCTCCGATATGGGCGGTGAATGATGTATCCGATATGCCATGCCCTGTTTCACAGCTATTTGTTGAGCTTTATTTTGGAGAAGGCTGGAGCAGGGAAGAAATAGCGCGGATTTTTGGCTATAACGAAGGTTATGTAAGCAAAAAAATCCAAATGGGAGTGCGACAGTTGCAAAAGCTTGTTTGATTTTACTAATTTTCCTTAATGAAAAAAGTCTATAACTTCAGCGCGGGTCCCAGTACCCTTCCCAAACAAGCAACAGAAGAAGCCGCAGCCGCAATCGCAGATTTTGCAGGCACGGGTGTAGGCATTCTGGAAATGAGCCACCGCACCAAGCCCATAGAAGGAATGGTTGCAGAGGCAGAATCTCTTTTGAAAGAGCTTCTGTCAATTCCGGATGGCTACGAAATTCTGTTCTTGGGCGGCGGTGCTTCTATGCAGTTCTGCATGGTGCCGATGAACCTGCTTGATTCAAGCGCAAGCGCAGACTACACAGACACTGGCGTGTGGGCAAATAAAGCTTTGAAAGAAGCAAAGAAATTCGGAAAAGTGAACGTTGTTTGCTCTTCTAAAGAAAGCGTGTATAGCCACATTCCGAAAAGCTTTGAACAAACTTCGGGTGCTACATACCTGCACATTACAAGCAACAATACAATTTACGGAACGCAATGGAAAGAATTTCCGAAAGCAAATACCTATTTGGTTTGCGATATGAGTTCAGATATTTTGAGCCGCCCGATAGATGTTTCCAAATTCGGGCTTATTTACGCAGGCGCGCAAAAAAACATGGGCCCTGCAGGTGTGGCTACCGTTATAGTGCGTTCCGATATTTTGGGCAAGGTGCAGCGCGATATTCCAACAATGCTGGATTACCGTACGCACATTCCCGAACATTCAATGTTCAACACTCCGCCCGTATTTTCCATTTACGTGATGAACCGAGTTCTGCACTGGCTTAAAAATCTTGGCGGCGTTGCAGAGATGGAAAAAATAAACATTAAAAAAGCCAACCTTCTTTACGACGCTTTGGATAACTCCAAGCTGTTCAAAGGCACTGCCGCAAAAGAAGACCGTTCCACAATGAATATTCCTTTTGTGTTCAGAGAAGACGCTGTTGCCGCAGATCAAAAAGAAGAGATGGAAAAAAAGTTCTTAAAAGCTGCAGTAGAAAAAGGCTTGGAACAACTAAAAGGCCATCGTTCGGTAGGCGGATTCAGGGCAAGCATTTACAATGCAATGCCAATGGAAGGCGTGGAAACCTTAGTTCAGTTCATGAATGATTTTAAATAGATTTTCATAAGTTTCCACAGCTTTAAACTGTGGAAATTCTTTTTTTACGGCATCCGGCGCGCAAAACAGGCATGCTGCGTTCGCAGCCTTAAGCATTTCAATATCGTTGTATGAATCACCGGCGGCAAATACTTTGAAGTTTAGCGATTTAAACGCCTCCACGGCACAACGCTTTTGATTTTTTTGCCGCAATCTGTAGCCAACAATCCTGTCATCTTTCACTTCCAAATGATGGCAGAACAAAGTGGGGTAGCCTAAATTCTTCATTATCGGTTTTGCAAACTCCGCAAAAGTATCTGATAAAATTATCACCTGATACATTTCGCGAAGATCATCTAAGAATTTTTTTGCGCCAGGCAAAAGAGTCATGTCTTCTATAATGCGCTGTATATCCGAGAGCTTTATGCCCCGGCTGTCTAAAATTTTCAAGCGATGCTGCATAAGCTCGTCGTAATCAGATATGTCGCGAGTTGTTAAGCGAAGCTCGTCTATTTTTGTTTGCTCGGCAACGGAAATCCAAATTTCTGGAGATAGAACTCCTTCCAAGTCAAGCGCTATTATCATTCCGGAGCCGCCGGTTCATTGTCAAATGCATGGCATGCGTGGTTGCACGCTGTGTTAAAACGCTTCCATAGGATTTTTGCCAAGTGCATGGAAACATTGCCGGATTCTCTCCATGCAACTCTTAGCGAATTGGTTTCGGAAATAACCTCTGCGCGCGCAAGGGTTCTGCTCTGGGCCTTCACCAAAAGCTCTTCCGCTTGCCTGCACAAATCCTCTTTCTTTTGCGCATTTATTTTATCCAAATTGCTTCTGATTTCCTTTTGGTCGTTGTAAGTTGAGAAAAAGGATTGAACAAGCTCGTTAAATTCATTGGAAATTTCAGCCTCTGCAGCTCCGCAACGGCCGGTTTTTTCCCACTCAGCCTGCAAGCCGCGAACAATTTGCAAAGTTCTGAATTTAAAATTTCCCTGTTCCAAAATATTTTTCAACTGCTCTTTTAAGCCGTGTTTAACTTCCCAGTTTTTATCCAATTCCTTTGTGATTTCCGGATTGTTTTTTGAAGCAACTTCCCATATACTGTCTGAAACGGCGTAGAATCTTTCATTCAACTCCTTGGAAAAGCCATTGTTTTCCAAGGCCTTCCATTCCTCTTCTATCGCCTTCCATGCGGCGATAGATTCTGCGCTTGAGGCATCAAAATCAAAGGCCTCAATCTTTTGGCACACTTCTTCCCTGGTTTTTCTGGCGTTGTCGTAAAAGGCGTTTCTGTTTTCAAAGAAAGTATCGCTTGCTTTTTTGAACCTTTGCAATAATTTTTCGTATTGCTCGGCAGGAACAGAACCTGCGGACTTCCAATCTGCGCTGAGCTTTGTGAATGTCTTTGGCGTGTTTCTCCAATCGGTGGAATTAGCAAGGGCTTCTGCTTCTTCACAAAGTTTTTCCCTTGCGGCTATGCGCTCGTTTATCTGCTCAAGAGTACGTTTCTTATACGCCTCCTGTTTTTTGAAGAAGGCATTGATCGCATTCTGATAGCGTTCCCAAATAATATGGTTTTGAGCTTTGGGAACAAAACCGGTATTTTTCCACTTTGCCTGCAATTCCTGAATTTGCTTTAATTGCTCTGCCCATTCTCCTTCTGCAGCTGCAAGCTCTTCTATTCTGGCGCATATATCTTCTTTTGTTTTCAGATTCTCTTCTTGGCCTTTTTCCTGCTCTTTTAGCAAAGGCGCAACACTATCCATAACCTTGTCCAGCCCGGTTTTAAAGCGCGGCCATAGTTCTTGGATTTTTGCGGTTGGCATGTAGCCTGCGGCTTTCCATTGCTCTATCATGGCAAAGGCCTTTGCTCTGTTTTCCAAAGCGACAGGCGCGCCGGCAAGCTCTTCAATATCTTTTATCAGTTGTTCCCTTATTTGCTCGGCATGCCAAGATGCCCATTCCTGCAAGTTCTGGAAGCGGTTTGTTGCGGTTCTGAATTCCTTGTAAATATTCTTGAACTGGGTTTTATTTTCCCCTACAATTTCTTTCCAGTCATAAAAAGCCTGTCTTATGCTTTGAGAGATCTCGTTAAAATCTCCGTTTTCGTCAAGGTCATTTACTTTGTCTATTATGGCTTGCAGTTGCGGCAACTTTGTGTTGTATTCCGCTTCGCTCAATTTATCTTCGTGTTTTTCTTCCGGTGTTTCTGTTGGAGCTTCGGTTGTTGTTTCGGTTGCAATCGCAGTTGCTGTTTCGGGATTTTGCGCATTTTCATGGTTGCCACGTGGGGCAGCCTCTGCAATGCGCCGAGCTTCTTCTTCTCGTTTTGCCCGTTCTTCTGCTTCTATGCGAGCCTTTTCCAAAGTGATATTTTCTTTGTGCTTTTCAAAAATCGAATTTAATTCTGAGCTTAGCTGCAAGCCTTGGGCTGAGGCTTTGAGTCTTTGCATTTCAGCATCTACAGACAGAGGGTTTTTGTTTTCCAAAAGTCTTGCGGCATGGGAAAGCAGTGCTTTTTGTTTTTGAGCCAGCAAGTCTGCCTGCTCTTTTTCCGGGTCTATTTTTGAGGCCTGAATTGCGGCAAGCATTTCTTTTGCCTTGCTGCGCACAGACTCGAACTTTGAACTGTCTTTGCTGTTTGCAACTTCGTCCAAAAGGCTTTCGCTTTGCAGTTTTGCGAGCGCGGCCAGAGCTATATCCTCTTGCTGGTCGCTTTTGGCAACAGCAGCCAGTGAACCCTGCTTGGAGCAATCGTTCAGCAATTCCATGCGGATATTCGCTGACTTCGCCGCAAGCAGCAGCTCGTCCTTGTCTTTTGCCTGCAATTCGCCAAGCATTTTACGAACATCCGCTGTTAGCGCGCCAACGTGATTTTTTACCGTTTTAAACCAGGCTCTTCTCAGGGTTTCTTTTATTGCATTTTGCACGGACGAATCTTGCTCCGTTTTCAGCAAATTGCTCAGATGCGTTGTTGAAGATATTTTTTGAACAGCTATTTTTCTTATTTCAGCGTCTTCATCATTTTTAGCAACATCCAAAAGAGCGTCTAAATCCGTAGAATTCAAGCTTTGAACAGCCTGTTTGCGCATAGCCGGTTCAGAGTTTTGCCACTTCGGCTTAAATACATCTAATAAACTCATAATAACCTCTGTTTTATAAAAGTATATTTGGGGATATAAAATAGTAAATGCAAATCAGCATTTCCTTATAACGCCTGCTAAAATTCCGGCTATGGAGAAATCTTCGCCTTCGCAGACGGTTATGGGCAAATACTTTGGATTAGATGCCCTAAGCTCGATTCTCTTTTCCGTTGGATAGTAGCGTTTCAATGTTGCGTCGCCGTCTATTATAGCTGCGATTATTTGTCCGCGCTCGGCGTTTTTTTGCATTCGGATTATTGCTATATCACCGTTTAGGATGCCGTCTCCAGTCATGGAATCGCCTTGCACCTTAATTGCGAATATTTCGGAACTGCGGGGGAGCACGGATTTATCCAGAATCAGGGTGTCTTCTATGTTTTCTTCTGCCAAAATAGGCGTGCCGGCCGCTATGCGGCCTATTACTGGCAAGCTTACCGCATGGGCCGGCGCAGGAAGCGCGTTTTTCGGGAGTGCTATTCCCCGAGCTTGGTTTGATAGCTTTTTTATGTATCCTTTATTTTCAAGGATATTTAAAGCCTCTCTAACTCCGTTCGTGCTTTTCATGCCGAATTCATCGCCTATTTCGCGAATTGTAGGCGGATATTTACGTGAAAGGATAAAATCCTTTATGTAGCTATAGATAGCATGCTGGCGTGCTGTAATTTTTCTCATGGCATAAATATACAAAATTACTGAACAAATGTGCAGATGTCCACGCTTTCTATCAATATTTCGTCTTTTGGGCGGTCACGGCTGTCTGTTTTTGCCTTTGCTATGGAATCCAGGGTTTCAAAACCCTCGTATAGCTGGCCGAAAACAGTGTACCCTTGATGGTCATGGCCGTCTGCCGGGTGGTCCAAAAAATGCGCCCCATCTTGCGCATGCACAATAAAGAATTGGCTGCCTATGGAATTCGGCGCGCTGGTTTTTGCCCATGAAAGCGCTCCCCGGATGTGAGTTAAGCGAGGGTCATAGGCATCGCCGATTGTACTGCCTTCGCCCTGCGAAGCATTCCCTCCGGTGCCGTTTCTATTTGTGAAATCCCCTCCCTGAATCATAAAGTCTTTTATAACCCTGTGAAAAGGAGAACCGTTATACTTGCCCTGGCGAGCAAGCTCTATAAAATTTTCTGCCGCAGGCCCAACTATTTCCGGAAACAGGCGAAGCTTCATTTGCCCGTGATTTGTGGAAATAATTGCTGTGGTTTCGCCGCTCTGCGGCATATCGGTTTGTTTGAAATCAGGCATTCTTTGAATGTAGAAAAATCCCTGCCGCCGCTATCATTGCTCCATTATCCGTGCAAAGCGATGGGGGAGGGCAAATAAGATTCAATCCGCTTTTTTCCGTGCGCTCGGCCAAGAGTTCCCTGAGCCTGCTATTTGCGCTAACGCCTCCGCACAGGATGAGATTTTCAACCCCATGTTTTTTTGCGGCATTAATCGCTTTCAAAGATAAAATATCCGCAATGGCTTCTTGCAAACTTGCGCAAATATCCGCAATATGCTCCTTGGCAAAAGCCTCGCCCTTAGTTTGAACATAGCGAAGAACCGCAGTCTTTAATCCGCTAAAAGAAAAATCAAGAGAATTCGCTTCGTTCAGCGCTCTTGGGAACTCATGAAAATTTTTGTCGCCGTTTTTAGCCAATTTGCTTATCGCTGCCCCAGCAGGATATCCAAGCCCGAGAATTTTTCCGCTCTTGTCAAAAGCCTCACCAGCCGCATCATCCCGAGTTTTGCCAATGCAAGCGCATTCAAAATTCGGTTTCACCAAAACCAACTCGGTATGCCCACCGGAAACTATTAAAGCTATGAATTGAGAATTGAGAATTGAGAATTGAGAATTTAATAATGCAGAGCAAATATGCCCTTCCAAATGATTTATGCCGTAGCATTTTATGTTCAGGTCTTTTGCCAATCCCCTTGCAAAATTTATTCCAACCAGCAACGAACCCATTAATCCCGGGCTTTGGGTGTAGGCTATTTGGCCTATGTCTTCAATGCTTGTTTTTGCGTTTTCCAAAGCCTGTTGCAAAACCGGAACTATTTTTTCCAAGTGCGCGCGCGACGCAAGCTCCGGCACAACCCCCCCCCAAGCCCTATGCTCATCTATTTGGCTGTAAAGGCAGTTGGATAATATTTCAATGGAATCTCCGTTTTCACGTAATATGGCACAAGCCGTATCATCGCAGCTGGTCTCTATTCCAAGCCATATATTATTCATTTTCAATTAAGCGGAATTTTTCAGGCAAAACATGCCAGTTAGTAACAGGGTAGGGGATATGGACAGTTGGCTTTAGTTCGTCTGTGTTTTCGATGGAAAATCTGGAAAACTCAATGTAGAGATTTATGTTTTGCGGGTCTATTTTGGAGAGCAATTCTTTTCCGCCGGAAACTTCAATATCGGCTCTTGCCGGTAAGAGCGAATAAATGCTTCTATCAAAGCCGCCTATCAAGCGAACCGGAATGCCGGAAAATATTTTGTGATCCAAAGGCTCAATTTTTATCTGAACAAACACGGATGTATCCGTTATATCCACTATGGGGCTAAGCGAAGATAAATCCAATTGGATTGGCAGTGAATTGCTCCATTTCAAATTCGTTACGGATATTTCCTTTGTTGGAATGTGCTTTATTTTTGCCACCGTATTTCTTGCTCCGGAAACCCAAATGGAATCAGGTTTTATATCCGGTTCACCGAGCAGTGTAAAGCCCGGTGCTGGTTGAACATCAAGTTTGGGCAGCACAGGCACTTTCAGCTCAATTCTAGCGTCCAGGTCAACATTTAACTGGCTTGTTTGCCTGATGCGCAACATCTTTATCTCCGGCATGCCCGGTGAAATAAAGCGAATTTGGTCGCTCATAATTCTGGATTGCCCGAGCGGCATGCCCTTTAAGTCTATCTCAAGGCTTGCAGAGCGGTTTATTTTTAAATGAATCAGGCTTATGGTTTTTCCTTCCAGTTGTACAGCCAAGGTCTTTGGCGGCGGTTCAACCAGCGCCATGTTTTCTTGAAGATTGATAATCTTTACCGGCAATTCAATTTCTGTTCTGGTCTCTTCTCTTGAAACTACCGCAAACCAAACCAAGCATCCGCATAGCAGGGATAGAAGCTTAAGAGAATGTTTTGTAAAGAATTCTTTCAAGCAATACCTAATTTTTTCTGATAAGAACTTAAAGAATCTATGGCATTTGTCAGAACATGAACAAAATCCTGCGCTCCGGATGCCTTCAAGTCTTCTGCGTCTTTAGGATTGCCGGCTATTATGCGAATGATGCCGGGGAACTCTTTTTCAAGTGCCGGGAAAATTTCCTTTGCGAGCCCGAGATATTCATCGTCTTTGGAGCATAGCGCCACAATTTGCGGAGAATTCTTTTTTACAAGCTCAATGCCTTCCGCAACGCTTGTAATTCCGTTGGTATCTATAACCGTGTATCCTGCGCAGCCAAAGAAGTTCTTCATAAATGTAGCGCGAGCAAGGCGCATGCCCAAATCTCCGGCAGTCCACAAAAATACTTTTGGAGTTTTTCCGCTTTTTTCCGTTTGCAAACGGAGAGCTTCAAATACTTGCGGGCCACGGCGAATGTTCAGCGATACTGTTATTTTATCGCTCATCTTTTCTTGCAAATTTGGATACTGGTTTGTGCCTATGAATACTTCTCGGCGCTGAGCTATCAATTTTTCCTTTTGCTTCCAGCTTTCGTCAATGGCTTTTTGAATGGAATTTGGGTCAAAGTTTTTGAATGCTTCCAAAGCTTTGGAGGCAATCTGCTCGGTTAGCGTTTCTATATAGTAGGATCCTGCGGACGGGTCAACTATTTTGTGGAAGTTGCATTCGTTCTTGAGCAGCAATTGTACATTGCGCGCTATGCGGCAGCTAAATTCATCCGGTTTTTTGAATACGGCATCGTAAGGAATAACGGTAATTGAGTCTGCGCCGGCTATGGCTGCGCTCATGGCTTCGGTAGTTACTCGGAGCATGTTTACATTCGGGTCGAATACAGAGGCGTTCCACATTGATGTGCATGCATGGATTTTTGCCGTGCCTGTTACCCCGTATTCCTTGAGCAAGTTTGCCCACAGAATGCGCAACGCGCGGATTTTTGCTATTTCAAGGAAGTATCTTGAGCCAACGCTTATGCTGAACGATATTTGAGTTGCTGCCTGTTCTGCGGTTTGGCCTGCTTCCGTGAGGGCATCCATTTGTTCCAAGCCTCCATAGAGGGCTATGCTGAGTTCCTGGATTATGTTTGCGCCGGCGTTGTGGTAGTTGTGGGTTTTGATGACGGATTTATTTTCCACGAAGTCATAATAGGCTTTGCTTGAATCTATGCCTGCGGAAAGAGTGGGGATATCCGCTTGGGTTCCGCGCAAAAAGCAAACTGCGTCTGCGCCGCGTTCCAGAGCGTGTTTGGCGGCAGCGTTTGCTGTAGCGGCATCTTCTTCGTAGATGTTTTCCCGGATTTCCCAGTTATTGTCTGTTTTCTTGGAACCTCTGGCAAAAGGGAATTCGCCCGGCAGGGTGTTTAGAAGCCAGGAAATGCCATCGGTATCGGCTTTTCGGTAATATGGCTTAACCGCTATGCCTTCCAGCGTTTTCCATATGAGTTTTTTTTCGTAATCTGCCCCCTTAAGGTCTGCCTGTATAGTGGCTTCCCATTCCTCGGTAGAAACATCGGGGAATTCCGCGAACAATTTTTCTTGGCTCATAGGTCCTCTTTATTTTAGTTTATAGTAATATAGTAAATGTTGAACTGCATGTTTAGTTGAGAATTGAGAATGGAGAATTGAGAATAGGGCTAACTTAAAAGCTTTTGTCTCTGAATATTCTCAACTCTCAATTCTCCATTTTTTGCACTTATCATAGCACAATCTTCCCCCGAAGATATCCAGTGCGCTGCCTATGGTTAAATCTACCCTGCCTTTTGAAAGCTCGTTGCAGGTTTCAAAATCCTTTAGGCTGTTTGCGCCGCCGGCATAAGTCACCGGAATAGGGGAGTGCCGACCCAAAAATTCAATCAATTCCAAATCCATGCCCTGTTGCTTGCCTTCTACCCCTGCGGAATGAACTAAAAATTCAAAGCAATGCTCGGAAATCATTTCCAAATTTTCTTTGGTTATGTAAAAATCCGTTAAAGTTTGCCATTTGTTTATAGCTACCTGCATTTTGTAGCAGCTTAAGTCTATCACCAGGCGTTCTCTGCCGATTTCTTTGCTGATTTCTTTTAATCTTTCCATTGAAAATTTGCCATTCGGAAAGATATAGCTTGTCACTATAACGGCTGCTGCGTTTGCATCCAAGTACTTTTTTGCGTTTTCTCCGGTAATTCCGCCGCCTATTTGCATTCCGTTCGGATAAGCCTTCAGCGCCCTTATCGCAGAGTCTTCGTTGCCTGGCCCCAGCATTATTATATGGCCGCCTTTTAAACCGTCTTTTCTGTAAAGCTCAGCGTACCATTCTGCCGGTTTTGTGGAAACAAAGTTCTCTTTTAGCTCGCTCTCATTTGCCGAGAGCGAAGAGCCTACTATCTGCTTGACTTTGCCTCCGTGAAGGTCTATGCATGGGCGGAATTTTGTCATTATTTAAATCCTTTAGCCGGCAAAAGCGCGCTCATGCCCGGACGCAAGCCTTGAATGTCTTCTACCGGGCGAGCCTTTATCTCAAAAGTTTTCAAATCAAAACCTCCTGTTTCCTTGCTGCTCCGCCAAGTGGCAAAATCGCCAAGCGGCGCTATTGAATAAATTTCCAAATCCGCGCTGTGTTTTAAAGCCGGAATCCAAACCCTTATCTTAGTTCCCTTTGCCATATTATTCAACATGTCTTCGCGCACATTGAAAACAGCCCATGATCTTGAGCGGTCTATAATTGAAAATACTGGCATTCCTGAGCCCACAAGCTCGCCTTGCTCAGCGTTTTTGGAAGCTATTTCACCATTTATCGGCGAGCGCAGGGTAGTCTCTTCAGAATATGCATTTATTTCTGCGCTTACGCCTTTCGCTTGCAAAACAAGGGCCTCGGCAGCTTCTCTATCCTCTTTTCTCGCTCCGTCTTTTGCCAATTCAAACTGCGCTTGCGCTGCGTCTGCGGCAGCATTTGCGGTTGCATAGCCTGCAAACGCCTCATCTCTTTTTTGAATGGGCAAAACTCCATCGTCGTAGAGTTGCTGAACTCTTTCATAAGTTGCTTTTGCCAGATTTGCTGCCTCTTGCGCTCGCTTTGCCATTGCTTCGGCGGCAGCAATTTCCTCTTTTCTCGCTCCGGCCTTTGCTTTTGCGCTTTGCGATTGCGCTGCTATTAATGCGCCTAGGGCCTGCTTTTTCTTTGCCTCAATTTCCGGGCTTTCCAGCTCTGCTAGAACTTGCCCTTGAACAACAGAATCTCCGACATCTGCCAGAACATTATTCAAACGTCCGGGAACCTTGGAAGAAACCCAAACCCTATGCGCTTCAAATTGCCCCTGCATATAGTTTTGCTCTTTTTCGCAAGAAATTGCCTGAATCGCTATTCCCATGGCCAGCAGGATTTTATAAATTGATTTTATCCTCATTTTAAGATTTCCCCCAGATTTTCAGCTTCGCCGCATAGTTCTTGCAAAGAGATGACCGCAGAATAGGCTTCAAAGTAAGATGCGTATTTTGCCAGAGCTACTCTTGAGAGGGCGAATTGCGCATCTATTACGTCAAGGCCGGTTGCAAGCCCAGCGGCAAAGGCTTTTGTTTGGGCACGCAGGGATTCTTGGGCGAGTTCTTCGGTTTTTTCCAAGGATTCAAGATTTTCATTTGCGGTCTTCCATTCCCTGAAGTATTTTTCTGCCAGAAGCTCCAAATCGCCTTTAGCTTGCGCTTGCAGGTAGCTCAGGGAACGGGCCTGCGCTCTTGAGGCCCGGTATTTGCCCAGCGAGATTCCTCCGTTGAATATATTCCACTGAGCTTTAACGCCAACTGCCCAGGTTGGCTGCAAAACTGTTAGGTCTTTTGTGTAAAGTTCGCGCATTCCAAAAAGAGCGAGTGCCGGCATCCATTCTCCTTTGTCTGCGGAAAGCCCGCTCAAAGCTCTGTTTTCTTCGCTTTTAATCTGTTGCAGTTGCGGATTTTTTGAGAGAATCTTTTCAATAAAGCTTTGCGTTTCTGCAGGCGGTTCTGTTTTTTCCCATAAGAATTCCTGCGTAAAATTCGTGTCTGATTTTATGGAGTTTGCAAGTGCCAGTTTTGCGAGGCTTGCGTTTCTTTTTGCGTCTTCCAGATTGCGCTTTGCCTCTGCAAGCGCTACCTCCGCTCTTAGCCTCTCTGCAAGTGCTATTTGCCCGGCTTCTTCCAGTTTTTTGGTGTTTTCAAAATGCTGCGCTATGGTTTGCAAATTCTGCTCTTGAACTTCTTTTACGGACTGCGCGAGTTTGCTGCCGAAATATCTAAGCGCAGTTTCTTTTACAACTTCTCCTCTTACGGTATTTTTTCTGGCTTCTGCGGTATTCTCTTCATGGTCAGCTGCTTTGTAGCCGCTCCAAAGCCTGCCTCCGGCAAAAATAATCCACTCAGCCTGTGCGGCTGCGTTCCAAAAACTTTCGTTTTGCATGCGTTGCGTGAGGTTTGGCATTGGTATGATCATTTGAGAAAGGTCAACTTCAAATTCCAGATTATCATCCATGCGCGTGTAGCTGCCGGAGAGTGAGATTGAGGGGAACATTTTTCCTCTGGCCTCTGTTTTTTTTCCTTTTGCCCTGTTTAGGGTTTCATTTGCCGCCATAAGTTTTTCGTTTTTGCTAATTGCGAGTTCAATAGAATTTTTAAGCGTTAAAGGCTGCTCCTGCTGCGCGTGCAGGTAAACGGCAAATAACATGAAAAGAATGATGGCAGGCACGGTGGACAATATATAAAATGTTAAAACCCCGATTCAAGAATTCACAGCCGCAAATATAATTTTCTACCTTACCCACGCAGATGCCAACAAGCTTAGACATTGCAATAAACGGCGCGCGCAAGCACAACTTGAAAAACATTACTGTAAGCATTCCACGCCATAAAATAACGGTAATCACGGGCGTGAGCGGTGCAGGCAAAAGCAGCCTTGCCTTTGACACGCTCTTTGCAGAAGGCCAGCGCAGATTTTTAGAAAGCCTTTCAACCTACGCTCGCAGATTTCTCGGCAAAATAGACCGTGGCAGCGTTGACTCAATTCACGGGCTTGCGCCCGCCATTGCAATAGACCAGCAAAGCGCAGCCAAAACCCCCAGAAGCACAGTTGCAACGCTAACGGAAATCTACGACTACTTTCGCATAATGTGGGCTAGGCTCGGAACGCCGCATTGCCCAACGCACAATAAACCATTGCAAAAATACAACGCATCGGAACTGCAGCGATACTTATGCAAAAACTTCAAAGACTTAGCCCAAATATATTCAAAAAAAGAAATCCTGGACAGAGTTCCATTGACCGAAAAAAATAAATCCAGGCTTCTGGACTCCATAGAAAAAGCCTACGCAGAAAGCGATGGAAGAATAAAAATCACAGTAGAAAACAAAACCGCTTATTACTCA
>Ga0209755_10005353_pt1 | contig 14634 bp, 11 predicted proteins | sample TergutCo191P1_FD_187301 | JGI IMG/M metagenome (GOLD analysis project Ga0209755, IMG submission 187301) | Cornitermes sp. P1 segment gut microbial communities from Petit-Saut dam, French Guiana - Co191P1 (SPAdes) (version 2) | ecosystem: Host-associated > Arthropoda: Insects > Digestive system... | reverse complement strand
AAAATAGACATCACCCCATCTTGCAGGGGGTAGAGGTTCTCTTCGTAATACTGCGAGGGCAAAATCAAAATGATACCTCCTCTCTTTAGGCCAGATGCGTCTTGCAATTTCCGGCGTATACAGTTCCTTAATGGTTTCTACGCCCCAAAGGGCTACAACATAATGCCACGGGAGTCTTTCCAATGAACGTACAAAAAGCTTATCCCGGGTAAAAGCGCCTGATGTTACAAGCCTGCCTTCAATAACTTCCAGCATATCCTCTTGTGTATCAAGATAGTCCCAGTTGAGATTTCGCATGAGTTTCAGCTTTTCGTCATTTGTTAAGTGCATCATATCCATTTACAGTATATAAGGCATACACTGAGCGGTCAACATTAAGCACTATGGTAAGTTTTTTAATGTGGGACATCACGGAATAAGGTATAATTTTTTTTCCCCCCAACACAAAAAAAAGAAGCCCGCCCCATCTGACCGCTTACGCGGACAGACGGGCAGGCGCCTTTCCGAGAGACGTTTCTGCTATTGCAGAAGCTGAAGAACCGACTGGCCTCTTTGGTTGGCCTGTGCAAGCATTGCTGTGCCGGACTGACTTAAGATCATGTTCTTCGTGTAACCGACCGTCTCATTCGCCATGTTGGAATCACGTATGCGGGATTCTGATGCCTGTAAGTTTTCTGCTCCAACGTCGATACCGCGGACTGCGTGTTCGAGGCGGTTTTGGTAGGCGCCGAGGTCAGCCCTTTGTTTACTGACGATCTTTAACGCCCTGTCGAGAGTTCCAATGGCACGGTTGGCACCGTCCGCTGAGGACAGTGAAATAAAGGTATCGTCACCGACATTACGGATGCCAAGACCCTTCGATGTCATAGTGCCGATATAAACTTGTTCGCGCTGATCCATGTTGGCGCCGATATGGAACCACATGGAAGCTGCAATCACATTTTCGCCGATTGGCCGGCCGAAACGTCCGGTCAATACATTCATTCCGTTAAATTGCGCATGAGATGCAATCCGGTCTACTTCGTCAACTAACGCAGAGACCTCAATCTGGATGTAAATGCGGTCCTCTTCGGTATAAATACCGTTGGCGGCCTGCACTGACAATTCACGGAGACGCTGGAGAATATCCTGGGATTCCTGCAGATAACCTTCTGTGGTCTGAATGAAAGAAATGCCATTCAAGGCATTTGCGGATGCCTGATTTAAACCACGAATTTGAGACCTCATTTTTTCTGATACAGCAAGTCCCGAAGCATCATCACCGGCGCGGTTGATGCGCAGTCCGCTGGACAGTTTCTCCATATTTTTATCCAGGAATGTCTGGGTAACCCTGAGGGACCTGTCTGCAAACATCGCACTTAAGTTGTGATTGATTATCATATACTCACTCCTTTGGCTTTTTCGGCGTCTCTGTCATCGACAGTTTGTACGCCGCGGCTTCCATGCCGAAAAAAAACCGCTTTGCAGTTTTTTGTGTAAAAAAGTTTTTCCGACGGAAAAACTTAATTCTGTTTGCGCCCGGCAAAAAAAATTTAATGCCGGACATGTGCCACTATTTCCATAAGGAAACAGAACCCTCGACCCACCGTTCCCGGAAGGGTGAGGATGCCGGATAAATTACAGATACCCAACGGGTTTATAATTCATTCCGGAGGGGAGCTTATCTGCTTTCGCAGAATTTTCCCTTTTCATTATTAATATCGGAATTACAGAATTTACCTTTAGGGAATTTAATAATTAGCAGCTAATGGCTAACTGCCGGCAGTATAGTAAAAATATCCGATCTTATACTAAGATTGATTCATGAATAATTTCCCATATTCGCAGGTAGATTTAATTCGCGAAGTTTTTCATTATCAGAGCCGTTTTGAAGGCTCCACAATGGTTTTTAAAATTGATTACCCTGTAACAGAAACGCCCGGTTTTCCAGGTCTTGTAAAAGATCTGGCTTTGCTTGCGAAGACCGGTTTTAAGGTGATTATTATCCCCGGTGTTAAGGAAAATATTGACGCTGTGTTGAAACAGCATGATATTGACGCTTCCTATGCGGCAACCAAAGGTTTTCCTGTCCGTATCACAACATCGCAAACCATAAAATATGTAGAAATGGCGGCATTCAGCGTAGCAAGCCGCTTTATGACATTTCTTTCTGGCAGCAGAATAGAAGCTCTGATTGGCAATTTTGTGCGCGCAAGAGGTCTTGGAGTTATAGACGGAATTGACACCGAGCATACAGGAACAGTGGATAAAATATACGCTTCATCGCTCAGCCGCGTGCTTAATTTGGGAATGGTTCCCATTCTTCCCTGTATCGGATGGAGCCCGTCCGGAAAACCTTACAATGTGCCGACCGATGAAATAGCCCTTACTGTTTCATCGGCTCTTGGAGCGGCTAAACTTTTTATCGTTACAATGCACAGCGGAATGCGTTCAGATATATTATCCAGGACCGATAATATTGAAAAAAGGGCGGACGGGAGCATATTACGGCTGACTCTCCAGCAGGCTAAAGATATTGTTGCGGCCAATGAAAACTGCGTGCAGACAATTTTACCGGAAAACAGCAAACCGCACCTTGGCGAAGCTGATATTGAACTACTGAAACAGTATCTGCGCGAACTCAAACTGGGCATAAAAGCAAGTCATGCGGGAGTTCATCGCGCACACATTGTCGACGGCAGGGAAGAAGGCTCAGTTTTAAAGGAACTTTTTTCCAACCTGGGAGTTGGTATGATGATTTATACCGATGAATATGATTCTATCCGCGCTTTTCATTCCAGGGATTTACCTGATATTCTGCGGCTTATGGAACCATTAATGCAAAAAGGCATCCTTGTCAGGCGCAACGCGGATCAAATTCAGGAGAAAAAGAATGATTACGCTGTGCTGGAAATTGACGGTTCTATCCGCGCCTGCGGAGCGCTGCATGACTGGGGTGGAACCCCGGGTTTCACCACGGATGGAACCCCAGGCGGCGAACAGGGTGAAATTGCGGCAATCGCCACAGATCCGCAATATACAGACCTTGGTCTTGGCAGGCGTATTGTCAGCTACTTAATTGATAAGGCCCGAAAATGCAGCATGCGCCGGGTTTTCGTACTAACCACCCAAACGCCGGACTGGTTTGAATCTTTGGGCTTTAAGGAAACTACAGTAGACACTCTGCCGGAGAAAAAGCGCAAAGTTTATAACCAGAGCAGGAACAGCAGGATCTTCGCGCTTGAGTTATAAAAATGAAATTCTTCTGTGTGTGAAAATTAAGTAATAATTTATATGTCAAGAACAGCCGTTTATTCAGCTTTGGTTCTCAGAAGCCGCCCTTCAGGAGAATCCAACAATGAAGTTACTCTGCTTACCGCCGAGGAAGGCATTATTAAAACAACGGTATTCGGCGGACCAAAGAATAAATTACGTGCGCATTCCGCGCCGTATAATTCAGGGCAGGTTTGGATTTACCGCGACCCGGCAAAAGATTACGGAAAACTGAGCGACTTTGATGTTCAATCATGGCGCCCCGGACTCAGGGAGCTTTATGAGCGAACCATGGCTGCAAGCGCCGCAGCAGAAACAATTTTAACTACCCACGGCGGCGGCGGCGACTGGGGCACTGCCCTGCAACTGGCATCTTCAACACTGGACGCTCTTGAAAGCGCAAACGAAGAACTCTGTTCACGTTTATTGATTCACTTTTTATGGAGATGGACAAAATTCCTGGGAATTCAACCGTATCTGGAAAACTGCGCTTCATGCAGCATGGGAGGAGACGCTTCTCTGTGGTACAACAGCCGCGAAAGCATTGTGTTATGCGCAAACTGCGTTACAATGAACAGAGAGCAAACAACAATCAATAATGAAACGAGAGCCGGGAGCAGCGGTTTATTGAAACTTAACCCAGGCTGCCGAAAGTGGTTTATAGCGACAGAACAGATTGAACCTTCGCTTTTGTACAGGTATTCAATGGATAATAAATCATTTAATGAAGCGAAATCGCTTGTTACCTCTGTCATCGCCGGAACGCTTGGAAAACGGCTGGCAAGCTGGGACTGGTGATTTTAGCTTTTTACCAGTTCTTTGAATAATGCGTGGCGCATTTCATCCTGCATTAAAAGATTAAATTTGAACTGACCGTCGCGGTATCCGCGGTTTATACAGGCTGCCTTGAAACGCTCAAAAGCTTTTGGGCCCAGAATGGCGGTTTCAGGCTGCTTCAGGCGTCCTGTACCGCGTTTTTCCTTGTACTCAGGATTATATTCCTGTAAACAAAGATCAACCTGGACTGTAAATTTTTCGGCCTCATCCATGGAAATATACTGATCCTCAAATTCATAATAATACTTATAGCTGGATTTATGAGGCTCGGCGAATCCCACAAAGAAAGGTGCCATCTTGCCGGTAATTTTTTCCGCAGCATGAACGGCTTCTATAAACTGATCTTCATGAAGTTTTTCGCCGGTAATGGTTGTGACTCCGTTCAGCTTCTGAACATATTTAATTTGGGGGAACTTGTTATAATGATTGGTAACTTCAAGCAGGTCATTCATATTATACCGGTACAGTCCGGCGCAGGTAGTGACTACCATATTGTAACGCTTGCCTTCTTCAAGTTCCCATGCCTGATAAATTTTTGGATTAGGATTATCAATCTCAGACTCATGGACGAATTCAAAATGGCTTTTATGGCAGAAGAGGGTTGTGTCAGGACAATTACTCTTCAGAACAAGACCTGCCCTGCATTCAGTGGCAAAATAACCGAACTCGTGGAAGACAGTATCATACGGGTATGAATCGCGGACTTTATCGTAATAAAGTTTCGCGTTACCGCAGAACCATACATTTACTATCTGCAGATTAGGCCAATAATGTTTAGGAAGAAGAGTGCCGTATCTTTCCCTGAGTTTTCGCAGCTCAGAAGCACGCGCCGGATTTGGTTTAAGCTTTTCTTCCAGTACCTTGCGGATTTCATCCGGCATGGGATACTTACCGCTTAATGTTCCATTTTCAATATCTTCGCAAAATTCATCAAGATAATCATTCGCGTAACTCTGCATTTCTACCAAAGTGCTCGGGTTAGCGGTCAGAATGATGTGAGTATCCCGCTCAATACCCATGCGCATAATCGCGTAATACCGGGACTTATAATCGGGAATATTAAACACATCACCCGGAGCGGTATGGAGCTTCAGCATAAATTTGGGTATATCCCGGAAAGTATATCCTGATATAGAACCGTATAAAGTACCGTCAGGCGCTTTGCCTTCAATGGCTTTTCCTACAATGGAAATACCGGGGCGATAGAACACTTTGGGCTTATTATGAATCAATGTCCAGAACCAGCCAAGAGACATCTTCCCGTATACCTCTTTGTGATATTCCCTGGTCAGAGGTATCCATTTTGGTTCTTTGGTAGTTCCGCTGGTTGTAGCGTAAAGAAACGGTTTACCAGGGAACAGGATATCAGGCTCGCCGTTTTTATGTCTTTCGATATACGGCAGCAGATCCGCGTACTCATTGATAGGGACATACTTATGGTAAAGTTCAGCCAGTTCTTCCGGCGTTTTAGCTTTCAGTATTTCTTCAAAATGATGTTCCTTGCCGTATACGGTGTCTTTTGAAGTTGTCAGGATGTGCCTTAAAGTTTTATCCGAGGCTTTTTTACAGTCCTTTGACTTGCTCTTCATTTCATTGATTACTTTTCCGCCGATAATTGTCAATAAGGTTCTTGTAAAAAAACTGTATTTAATATATTTTTCACTCATTTTTCCCTTCCTGTAAAATATTAGCGTCTGTCCATAAAACCGGTTACTCTATGGATAACCTCTCATCTTCTCAGTCTTCAGGCTGCGAAAGTACAGTATTTAAGGAAGTCTGTTTTTAATAAATTTTTAGTAATAAGACAGACTATTAACAATATGGTATTACAATAAACATGTTTTTGTCAATATTATATTTTATTGAAAAATAAAAATATAAAAATGTATATAATGTGAAAGGAGCAAATAATTGAAAAAAGTAATTATTGTAGGAGCGGGTATTTCAGGGCTTTCAGCAGGTATTTACGCGCAGAGAAATGGTTTTGATGTTACGATTTGCGAACAGCATAATATAGCCGGCGGAATGTGTACCGGATGGAAACGAAATGGATATTTTTTTGAAGGTGCGATTCATTGGATGACAGGCACAAGCGAAAAAACACCGATACATCAAATGTACAAAGACACAGACGCGTTAAATGAAAATGTAAAAATAATATTACGCGAACCGTTTTTGTCATCGGAATGGGAAGGTCAGGTATTTAATGTTTACCGCGACATAGACAAAACCGCTGAACATTTAATCTCTCTTTCTCCGGAAGATAAAAAACAAATTCTGCAATTTGCAAAAGATGTAAAAACAATGTCCCTTTTTGACAAACCCCTGAAAGATATAAAAGGCATAAAAACAGAATCTCCGAAAAGACCTTCTCTATTTACAATAAAAATGCTGCCTGCGGTTTTTACCGTACTTAGGTTATTCAATATGCCGGCGCGTAAATACTGGAACAGGTTTAAACATCCCGGCATTAAATGGCTGGTAGACAATTCAACAGGAAATGTCGCCGCAGTCAACCGGATTTATATGCTCTCTGTTTTAAACAGGGGCGACGGCGGTTATCCCGAAGGCGGATCTCCTGGAATGGTAGACAGAATGGAAAAAAGATTCACCTCTCTGGGCGGCAGACTATTGTTAAAATCGAAAGTAAAAAAAATAAACATGGAAGACGGAAAAGTAACAGGCGTTACACTGGAGAACGGAGTATTGTCAGCGGATATTGTCATTGTTACGCAGGACACCATGACCGCATCCAATCAATTGTTTGATCCGCCGCTTAAAGAACCGTGGCTGCGCCGCCTTTGCCGTGAAACAAAAGCGACAGTTTCAACTCTTGTCTGTGTAGGCATCCGCGCAGAGCTTCCGCTCTCCCCTGTGCCGGACTGGAGACTTGATGAGCCGATAAAATACGCCGGAATTACTGAAACAAAACTGGGTTTTTATAACTATGCAGGGTATGAAGGTTACGCGCCTGAAGGCTGTTCCGTTCTTACATCGATTCTCATGGGCGATACATACGATTTCTGGAAAAAAGCCAAAGAAGAAGGCTGTTACGAGAAAGAAAAACAATCTCTCGCGGATCAGATTAGCCGCGCCCTCTGTAAAAAATACCCGCAGCTTGAAGGTAAAATCGACATTATAGATATTGCAACGCCGTTAACTTATGAACGGTACACTAGCGCGTATCACGGTTCATGGATGACCATGCTCAACATTGGAGATAAATTCAAAGCATTCCCAGGATATTGTAAAAACGTAAAAAACCTGTATTTCGCGGGACATAGAGTTATGCCGCCCGGCGGTCTGCCTCTGGCGTTAGATTCAGGGCGGAGAGCGGTTCAAATGGCCTGCAAACAGTCCGGTATCGTGTTCAGGTAAGATCAAGCTATCACTTTATTTATTTACATGATAAACTTTTTCTTAACAAAGGCCCGCAGGAGGTAAACCAGTGCTTAATGATTTAATCAGTGCGCAAAAAAGCGCGTTTAAGGATTATACGGAATTGCGCGCGCAGGTAAACACTTCCAGAAATGTGTCATTTCTGGCAGGTAATATGACCACAAACGCGCAAAGTTCCGCCGGAGGCGTTTCAGCGCGCGTATATAGGGGAGGCACTTATGGATTCGCTTCCGGAGCTGAATATTCAAATGACAGTATAAAAAATGTGCTTGCCGCAGCAACAGAGAACGCGGCATTCATGGAAAAACATGTAAATAAAAATCTTCCGCCTTTGCCTGCCGTAAAGGGCGGCAAGTTTGAAGCAAAAATAAAACCTGACAATGATTTACCTCAAAGCGTTTTAATTGATTACGCGAAAGCTCTTGACAATCTTATAACAGAAAAATATAAAAAACTTTCAAGCCGCACTGTAATCGCAAACTGCCTTGAAATTGAAAAACTTCTTGCAGTAAGCGACGGCGCGGACAGCCACTTTTACCAGCCGCGCAGCATGATCTATGTATTTATGACAGCCGATATGGATGACGGCATTCCGGTTGAACTATATAAAGTGTTCGGCGGGTTTGGTCATTTTAACGATCACTTTACGGATCCTGCGCTGCTTTGCGCGGAACTTGACGCTCTTTACGAAGCGCTCATGAACAAACGCGAAGGAGTTTTTTCCAATGCTGGACTGTGCAAATGCATTATGCATCCTGAGCTTGCGGGCATTCTCGCCCATGAAGCGGTTGGTCATACTGTCGAGGCTGACATTGTTCTGGGCGGCTCTGTCGCGGCTCACAATCTGGGAAAACAGGTAGCAAGCGAGCTTGTGACAATGGTGGATTTCGCGCACACAGCTTTCGGAAAACCATGCCCTCTTCCCGTTTATGTTGATGATGAGGGAACCATCGCGGAAGACGCTGTTCTTATTGAAAACGGCATATTAAAAAATTTCATGCATTCAAAAGAGAGCGCCCAGCACTTCGGCGCAAAACCGCAGGGAAACGCGCGCGCTTTCAGTTTTTCCGATGAACCGCTTATCCGTATGCGCAACACGGCAATTCTTCCGGGAAAAAGTAAACTTGAAGATATGATAGCGAGTATCGATAACGGTTACTATCTTGTAAAAACCGGAAACGGCCAGGCTGATACCACAGGCGAGTTCATGTTCTCTGTCGGGCTGGGATACGAAATTAAAAACGGCAGGCTTGGAAAAGCAATCCGCGAAACAACCATATCAGGCGTCGCTTTTGAGATGCTTAAAACAGTAGATATGATTTCCAATGATATGTACTGGGAATGCGGCGGCTTCTGCGGCAAGAAACAACCCATGACAGTGGGCATGGGCGGCCCCGCAATAAGATGCGATGTAAATATAGGAGGCAGATAATGACGCGTAATGAAACTGCGAAATATGTTCTTGACGCTCTGATAAAAGCCGGCGCGGATAAAGCGGCATGCAGGGTAAGCTGCGGCCGCAAGGATGAATTCAATGTAGAAGCTAATAAATTTTCCCTTATGCGGACGCTTTTTAATGATGAGTTATTCCTGAAAGTAATCAAAGAAGGCCGCAAGGGGATGACATTTATCAACAAACTGGACAAACAGTCAATAGATCAGGCGGTCGCGGATTGCGTAAAACTTGCCTCATCGGCGTTACCTGAAGAGGCGGAAGATATCGCGGAAAAAAGCGGGAACAAAAATTTTGATCAGGGCGCAGGCGGCAGCGACATGGGAAAACTATTTTCAATGTCAAAAGATTTTATCGGACAGCTCCGGGATGAATTCCCGAAAATTGTTTTGGAGAGCATGATAACCGACTTTAACAGCAGTAAAACAATTTATGTTAACTCAAACGGCGTTGAATTTGAAAAAAACACCGAATATTACCAGATAGGGACAATGTTTTCCGCGAAAGACGGGGAAAAATCATCGTCATTTAACGGTTATGGCGCGCGCCTTGCATCCCTGAACACCCCGTTTATGAATCTTGATATGCACAAAACGCTGCTCCGTGAATCCGAACAGTCTCTGAACCCGCGAATGGTAGAAGAAAAATTCACAGGTAAGGTAATAGTAACGCCGGCGTGCAGCGACATGATATGGCAGACGATCATCGACTGCTTCCTCTCCGACTGGTCATTGATACAGGGAACCAGCCGCTGGAAAGATTCACTTGGCGCAAAGGTTGCAGATAACGCTCTTACATTCCGCACATCACCGCTAAATCCCGGCATTGTAGCGGGAGAACGCTTTACTTCCGATGGTTATGAAAGCCAGGACATGGACATCATCCGAGGCGGAGTGTTAAAATCTTTCGCGCTTTCCCTTTACGGCTCGCGCAAAACAGGCAAGCCTCGCGCAATAAATACAGCTTACGAAAATATTGAGGTAATGCCCGGAAATATATCCCTGGATGATATGATCAAAGGCATAGATCGCGGTCTTCTGTTAAACCGTTTTTCAGGCGCTTCCCCCGGCCCAAGCGGAGACGTATCAGGAGTCGCGAAAAACAGCTTTTTAATTGAAAACGGCACAGTAACAAGCGCTCTAAAAGAGACAATGATTTCCTTTAACATTTTGGATATTATTCAAAAAATAGATATATCCATAGAACGCTGCCAGAATGGCGTATCAGTTCTGCCCTGGTGCTGTTTTAACGGAGTAACAATTTCCGGCGCACAGTGAAACTGTGTAGAATAAAACATAATATTTTGTTACTCTGAACATACATGAAGTGGGAAAAAAAGGGGATTTCTTCTGATCAGGTGAAAGAAATTTCCGCCAAATACGGATGCGATCTTTTAACAGCATCGATCCTTTTGCGGCGCGGTTTTTGCACAGGCGATTCAATACGATATTTTTTAGAAGATGATCTAATGTCTGTGCGTAACCCGTTCGCTCTGGACGGAATGGAAGACGCCGTGGAGCGTATTCTGGCGGCCAGGGAAGAAGGTGAAAAGGTGCTTGTTTTCGGCGACGGCGATGTGGACGGCATTACCGCGACCGCGCTTCTTGCCGGCTATCTTGAAAACCTTGGCATGGCGGTAACCTGGCGAATTCCCACAGGCGATGAATCTTACGGACTCTCCGCAGAAGCTGTAAATGAATTTGCAGCTAACGACGGCACATTGATAATTACAGTTGACTGCGGCATTTCCCGGTTCGCTGAAATTAAAAGGGCATGTGAACTTTCTGTCGATGTTATCGTAACAGATCACCATGAGCCGCAGGAAGAACTGCCGCAAGCACTTGTAATCATAAACCCAAAACTAAAAGATTCAAAATACGCGTTCCGCGATCTGTCGGGCTGCGGAGTCGCGTACAAACTTGTATGCGCTCTCCGCTTCGCGCTGAAAAGCGAAATCTACGGCCAGCAAATATGCCTGCTGAACACAAGACCGGTAAATGACGCGTGGATAATTGAAATCGCGAAAACGCGCAATCTTCAGGTAATTGACACGCTTACTGAAACAATCATACCGGGAATGGTTTCGATTAACGAAACACGGCTTCCGGCTTTTCTGGAAGGGCAGCAGATTTTGGTATGGGATGCGGCTCTTCAGAAGCAGACGCTGGCTAAACTTTTTGGCAAGAGCGTGGAAGTGGGAATGCTGGACATCGCACAGCAGATCGGCAAAATGATCCCGCAGACAGCAGGCATCAGCCTGCTGCGCATCAGAGAACTTTCCAAAATCGCAAAATATTCAGATAAGGAACTGAGCGAGCTTGATGTCTTTGTCAATTTATTCACATCGTATGTACTGCTGCTGAATAAAAATTTATCGAGGGGCGAACCTTCATCCTCAGGATACGCTCCGGGTTCGGATGCTGAAGCGGATAATGCAGATATTCAGCTTGCCGCTCTTGGAACAATCGCGGATATTATGCCGCTGTTGGACGAAAATAGAATCATTGTGCGCAGGGGACTGGAAGCCCTGGAAAGAAAACCACGCCCCGGTCTTTTGCAGCTTCTTCAGAAATTGGATCTGACAGGCCGCCATTTTGAAGCAAAAGATATTTCCTGGAAACTCTGCCCGGTAATTAACGCGGCCAGGCGGATGGGAAGCGCGGAAACTGCAGCGGCTCTGTTTTTCGAAAAAGATCCGGTAAAAAGGGAAAAACTCGCGTCAGAACTTACAGTAATGAACGAAAAGCGCAGGGAACTGGAAGATGAAACCTGGACTGTAATGGAACCTGTTATATATAAAAACTTGAGCGAATATGACAATAAAATCGCGCTTGCTTTCAGCGATAAAATCAACAAGGGCGTAACAGGCCTTATAGCCCAGCGCGCTTCGCGAAATTTTGACATTCCGGCAATCGCGGTTTCCGCAGGCGAAGAAATCTGCACCGGCTCTCTGCGTTCCGCGAGAGGATACAATGTATGCGATTTACTGGAACAATGCAGCGGCCTGTTCATCGATTCAGGAGGACATCAGGCGGCAGGAGGCTTCACCATGCTGATGAAAAACCGGGAAACCTTTTTGGAGAGGCTGAAATCAATTGCAGCTAACATGGAATTTGATGAAAAACAGGACGAGCAGATAATTCAGATTGACGCGGAACTTCCGCACGATTATCTGACTCCCGATATTTTAAAATTGACAGACCGGTTTGAACCTTACGGCAAACAAAACGAACAGCTTGTTTTTATGGCAAAAAAACTCACTGTCAGGGAAATAAATTTTATCGGCAAACCGGAATCAAAACATATAAAAATAACGCTTGACGCCGGTAAACACAAATGGCCCGCTGTGTACTGGCAAAGCGCGGATCGCGTAACAAACGGGGAATTCGGCGTTAACGATAAGGTTGATGTTGTTTTTAATCTTTCCCGCGATTATTACAGGGGGAACGAAACGCCTCAGATGATAATTATGGATTTGAGGAAAAGCGAATGAAAATTCCAAAAATATCAATTCTGATAATATTATTAAATTTAATAATATTACTTCCGGCGACCGCTCAATCCGGCAATGTCAGATACGCTGTTGTTCCAGAAAATCCCGCTCCCGGAGAACCTGTCACAATAGGCGTAAGCGGCGGAGTAAAGCAGGCTGTGCTGACTGTAAACGGGAGAGCGCTTGCGAGAACGGCGTTTTTTTATGTTCCCGCAGGCGATGAGAAATTAACCTTTATGGCGGCTATACTTACAATTCCCAATACGTTAAATGCAACATCCGCTGAAATCAGGCTGGAAAATGAAAATGTAACAATGGCGGTAATACCGATAACGATATCGAGAAGGGAATTTGACAATGAGATATTAAGGCTGGATCAGGCCCTGACTGATATCAGAACAGACACAAGTCCTCAGAGAACAGAGGAATCCAACAGGCTCTGGGATGTTTTAAGCGCGACAGGAAACTATGTATATCATACAGGAAGATTCATTGCGCCTGTTCAGGCTACAAGAAGAACCAGTTCTTTCGCGGAGCGTAGAATTTATATATACTCAGACGGAGGGCGCGGCACATCAATTCATACAGGTCTGGATTACGGCATACCAACCGGAACAGAAGTTGTATCATGCGGCAACGGGAAAGTTGTGCTGGCATCCTCGATGATTGTTGCAGGTAACGCTATAATAATTGAACACGCGCCCGGCATATATTCACTGTATTATCATCTGGATAAAATTGAAGTCAAAGAGGGCGATTTTGTAAACGCTGGAACAAGAATCGGCTTGTCGGGCGCGACAGGGCTTGCGACAGGCCCTCATTTACATTGGGATATCCGCATTAATACAGAAACGACAGATCCGGACTTTTATCTTGCCCGCCCCATTATTGACAAAGAACTGATAATCAGTAAAATCTATAACACGGGCGATTAATTTAAGCCCTGAATAAAACCTTTAAGGAAAGGAGGTGATTATATTGGCGCACATTACCGTTGATGACAACGAACTGCTTGAAAAAGCCATCAAACGTTTTAAACGGATGGTAGAGAAAGAAGGCATAATCCGGGAATTTAAAAAACGGGAGTATTACGAAAAACCTTCCACTATCCTTAACAGGAAAAAGAAAGCAAACGCCCGTAAACTGCTCAAACGTAACCGCAAGGGCAAGGGCGAATATTAAAAAAAGGTTCATGTTGGAAAAATTGTTTTACCAAACTCCCCGTTCACTACCTGAGCCATTGCGGAATAGATTGCCGATAATCCGCAAAAAATTCCAACATAACCTGCGATTGTCGTAATAAATGGGTTTCCGGAAAAAGCGCCGGCTGATAAAAGGAAAAATAAAACCGACAGGGATAAAAACACTATTTTGGTAACTGTGTTATGCAGAATCGTTCCAAGAAACATAAAAAAGGTAAAAACACCCCATAAAGCAAGATAAAACCCCAGGGAAACGCTGTCAGCCGGACTTATCACCGCGCCGAAAGGGTTAATCCATATAATACACAATGACCACCAGAATAAACCATAAGCGGTAAACGCAGTTCCACCAAAAGTATCACCAATCCGCAGTGCGCTGATACCGGCCACAATCTGCGCTATTCCGCCAAGAGCAATCCCCATGGCAACGATTACGATAGAAAGCTCGATAATCCCCGTGTGATTAAGATTTAATAAAACAGTTGTCATGCCAAAACCCAGCAGCCCAAGAGGACCAGGATTAACGGTTTTCTTTTCAGATGAACTTACAGACATAATTACTCCTTCTTTTAATTATATACTATTGGTAAGAGCAATACCATAAGGTTCACATAAAAATAACTTTATTCATATATTTTAGTATTATCTTTTTCCTTGAAAATACCTTGAATTTTCTATATTATATAAATATGGAACGTTTGAATAATTAAAAACAGGGGATATAGCAAATAATCACCTTGAAAGGTGGCTAACGTTTTTAGACAAAGACACACCCGAAGAAATATTGAAGGAGGTAGTAAAAATGGATACCGCGATAAGCAAAGCCAATGACAGGCTTAATTTTGTTTCCCAGGACAAGGAATTTTAACATACACCATGTGCGTGTACCGGTTATTTGTAAAATTTAAAATAAATAATACCATCTTAAGTAAAGCATAGCTCATATACAACCCATATAAGAAGTATGACCTTTTTATGAAGGTATGATCTATTTCTTT
>Ga0209755_10005352_pt1 | contig 14635 bp, 6 predicted proteins | sample TergutCo191P1_FD_187301 | JGI IMG/M metagenome (GOLD analysis project Ga0209755, IMG submission 187301) | Cornitermes sp. P1 segment gut microbial communities from Petit-Saut dam, French Guiana - Co191P1 (SPAdes) (version 2) | ecosystem: Host-associated > Arthropoda: Insects > Digestive system >... | reverse complement strand
ACCCAGGTAACGGTTACATTAAAAGCCGGAGCAAGATCGCGCGGAGCAAGCAGAGGGACAGAAGCGGATCGCAGTTTTAATTTTAAAACCCCGGCTCCGTTTAACGTAACGTCACATAACAGAAGATCGGGTTACGGAAAATACAGCAATATTGTCGAAGTATATTTCAGTCATGGCTTGAATGAAAATAGCGCGCGTAACGCTGTCAGAACAGAACCTCCAATGACAATCGACAGCAAAGACATTGAAGTATACGCCAATACTTTAAGAATATCCAATTTTCCTGTTAATTTCGGCGCCAGTTTTGCCCTTATCATAGGAACAAGCATCGAAGATATTTACGGAAGAAAATTGAGCTCTCCTTATTCATGCCGGATTGTTATGCCAAATGAACCGCCGCCCAGAGGAGACGTCAATTATCTTGATTACAGAACTAATGTTATGCTTGAAGCACAGTTTAAACCGCAGCATCTTTTTCAATATGAGAATATTACAAGAAATTCCTATTATCAGTTAGCGGAAGATAAAAATCCGTTTTTATACAGCTCAGATGGTTACGGCAGCCAAAGAGAAAGAAATTGGAATAATGTAAAAAAAATAGATTTATCAAAAAATATTGAAGTTAACACAAAATATTTTGAGTTATTCGATCTGTCTCCGTATCTTAATAAACAGGGAAAAGGTTTTGTCAGATTCTTTTCAAATTTGGAATTGATAACAAGCGAAAGACAGAGCAATGATACTTTCCTTCGGGGCACCAGAAAGGATGAAAAATTCTACAGCATACAGGTTACGAATCTCGGTTTGACAGTGCGATACGGATTTAATAAAGTTGTTGCGCTTGTTACAAGCCTTGATACAGGAAGACCTGTTGAAGGCGCTAAAATAACTTTATTAAAAAATTCGGATGTTAATGAAAATGAAAATTTATCCTCAATAAAAAATTACGGAGAAGCTGTTACAGACAGCAAAGGTCTTGCGGTAATTAAATTGAACTCATCCGTATTAAGAAATAATACAATACTGCATGATTATCCAAGAATTCCTTTTATCATGGCGGAAAAAGACGGAGACAGAGCCATTTTTAATCCTTATTCGCATAACATGTGGCGCAGCGGAGTTAATTCAGAAACGCCTCAGAGGGCGGAACAAGTTATGCCTGTCGCGTTTTTATTTTCCGATCGCGGGCTTTACAAACCGGGAGAAACAATCACATTCCGCGGAGTTGACCGCTCAAGAGTGCTTGGAATGTACACTCTCTATCACGGAGATTATTCTGTTGTGCTTGAAGAAAATAATTACAATCCTCAGCGGATTGCTGTTGACGCGGGAACAACAACAGATTCGGGAAGTTTTTACGGGACATTACCGTTACCTGAAGATCTCGCGCCCGGTTCCTACAGGCTTGTTTACAGACGGATAAAAGACGAAACGGAAATTGAAGAAATGATAGCGAATGTTCCCATAACGGTCGCGTTCTTTGAAAGACTGAGATTTCAGGCATCTCTTTCATCCCCTCCTGAGTCGGTTATATTAGGTGACGATCTTAATCTGACGTTAAGAGCAAGTTATCTTTCCGGCGGAAGCCTTTCCGGCGCTTCATGGGAATGTGAATGGTACGAAGAGATGACAGTGTTTAACCCTGATACAAAAGATACAAGAAATTATGCTTTTGGCCCGCTAAGAGGTTGGGACAGCAGCAGGTATCTAGGATCCGAGAGCGGCTCGTTAAGCGGACAGGGAACTGCGACTCTAAGCCGAAAAACGGGCGGCAGCAAGATAACAGGTGCGCCTTACCGTTATCAGGCGGAAACAAGAGTGACCGATATCGGAAACCAAATGGTTGCCGCGCGCCGCTCCGTTACAGCTCACCCGGCGAGTTTTTACATCGGGCTAAGCAGAAGCGCCGGAGGTTTTGTCCGCGCAGGGCAGGAATTTTCGTGTAACTTTTTAACGGTTAATACCGCCGGAGAAAAAACGTCAGGTAACGCTTTATTTTTACAAAGAGGCACGGGAGCGGGACAGTTAAAAGTGGAGCTTATACGTGAAGAATGGCGAAGAGTCCAACAGCGCGGAGTAAGCGGTTATATAAATGATGAATACATTTTGCACCAGGCGACAGACAGCATTCAAATGGTAAGCATTCAGAATGGAACGGGCACAATCAAGGTAAAGCCGTCCGCCGCCGGTATGCACATATTGCGCGTAACATCGAAAGACAGGGAAGGAAGAGATGTTCTGACTGAAATGAGTTTTTATGTTACAGGTTCGGGCGGTTACTGGAATATGAGCGATCCGACCGAGCTTCGTCTTGTGCCCGATCAGGATGTTTATGAGCCCGGCGATACCGCGAAAGTTCTTCTTCAGAGTCCGCTTCCTTCGGGGTATTATCTTATTACCGTAGAAAGAGACGGAATTTTTTCTGAAGAGGTTCGCCATATTACAGAATCGGTTTCCGTGCTTGATATAAAAATTGCGCGTAACTATGTGCCGGTGGTTTATGTCGCTGTTTCATCATATTCGGTGCGCTCCGGTCCTCCGACGCATGAATACGGAAACCCGGATTTGGATAAACCTGACGGTTTCTTCGGCGTAACTCGTCTTAAAGTAAATACGCGCACAAAAGCTTTCTCCGTTTCTGTTCAGTCAGACAAAAAAACATATCGTCCCGGCGAAGAAGTAACGATGACTTTAACCGCGACAAGGGACGGAGCACCTCTTCCTAACGCGGAACTTACGCTTATGGCTGTAGACAGGGGCGTATTGGATCTTATTAATTACCGCGTTCCCGATCCGATTGAGTATTTTTATTCTGATTGGAGATTTCCGCTTTATGTATACGGAGGCGATTCCCGCTCCATGCTGACGGATCCTGTAACTTACAATGTAAGACAGCGTATGGGCGGCGACTCCGAAGACAGCAAAATTGAAGAGCGTAAGGATTTTAACCCGACCGCCGTTTTTGAACCGATGCTGATAACAGATGAGAACGGTAAAGTTACGTGCAAATTCAAACTCCCCGACAATCTGACAACATATCGCGTAACAGTCTTCGGAGTGCGCGGCGATCTTTTCTCTCTTAAAGAAACCGAGATTGCCGCTCAGAACAGAATAAACGTAAGGGATGTTGTTCCAAGAAGGCTGCGCGAGCGTGATACAGCGGAAGCCGGAGTTCTTATCACAAATCTAGATTCTGCTTCACATTCGATAACTGTAAAACTCGATATAGGCGCTCCCCTCGCGAACAATGAATCAAGCGGTTTGTCAAAAATCGCGGGACAGGCTTTTGTTGACGGAACTGCCGAGCGGCAGATAACCGTGCGAAGCGGCGAGAACGCTGTCGTTTATTTTGATGTTGCCGCGGTAAAACAGGGCAATATTACGCTGAATTTTACGATTAACTCAAATATTCTAAATGAAAAATTAATCAGGGAAATGATAATCGAACATCCGTATACCATGGAAACTGTTACGACAACAGGAAACATAACGGGTAATTCTGCAAGCGAAGGATTGACAATCCCGTCATTTGCAGATAACGGCGTTGGAAATCTGTCTGTAATGTTAGACGCAACACGTTTAAGCCTTCTCGACGGCGCGGTTTCGTATCTTTTCAATTACCCATACGGCTGTCTTGAACAGCGAAGCTCCGCCATAATGCCCCTTGTTGTTTTCGGCGAATATCTTGACGCTTTAAGCATCAAAACGGAAGTATCAAATCCAAGACGGGTTGTTGAAAACGAACTGAGGAGCTGGGCGCAGATTCAGCTTTCTAACGGAGGCTTTCCATATTGGCCGTCAGGATATCAGGCTAATTTTTATGTAAGTTTGCGCATAGCGCATATTGTCGCGATTGCGAAACAAAAAGGAATTTCAGTTCCTTCATCGCTTAACACCGCTTCTCTCACTTCATACTTAAACCGCGAATATCAAAATATGCAAAGATGGCGGGCAGGAAGCGATGATTACAATTATCAATCATATTTACAATCTTACATGCTTTATGTTTTCGCTCTTCTGGGAGAGCGCGTAGACGCGTCAAGGTTAGCGGAAATTCTCAGCCGTGACAATGTTGATCCGTCTGTGCTTTCTTTTGCCGGCATGACATACCGTCTCTTGTCCCGTTCAACAGAAGCCTCAGAAACCGCGCAGCGTCTAAGGAACCTTGTACGAATGACAACAAGAGGCGCTGATATTACAGATCCTTTAAAAAGAGATCCTTATAGTTATTACGGTGATGCGACAGAGCAATTGGCTCTAACTTTACAGTTCTTCGCGGAGCAGTTTCCAGCCGATGAAATAAATACGCGCCTTCTTTTGACGCTGCTTGAAAATCAGCGGTCTGACATAGGTTATTGGGTAAGCACAGCGGTTACAGTGCGCGTACTAACGGCTGTAGACGCTTTTATTAAATCCGAAAATCTTGAAAATACCGATGTAAGAGGAACTGTAACACTTTCCGGATCTGAAATTTTACAAGGACAGTTCAGAGGACTTGGAGCAAAGCCTGTTTCTAAAACGATTGATTTTAGCGACACTCTGCTGAAAAATCTTAAAAGAGATAGTATGCAGCAGATTACATTTACGCGTAACGGCACAGGCAGTCTGTATTACACCGCCTCCCTGCGTTATGCGATACCTTCCGAGCTTCAGTCTTTCCGTGACGAAGGTTTGGGTATATTTATGACAATTTCAGATGTAACCACAGACGCTGAAATAAAAGGCGCAAATCTGCAAAGCGGAAAAACATACCGCGCGCGAATAAGAGTATCATCATCAAGGGATCGCTCTTACGTCGCTCTTCGCGTGCCTGTCCCTTCCGGAGCTGAGATTCTTGACATGGCGTTTGTAACAACGGCTTCTTATCAGGAAGCGGAAGACAGCGCGGACGTTCGTAACAGCTCATGGCTCAGCCATCAGGCTATCATGGATAACGAAATTCAATATTTCTGGGACAGGTTTTACAAAGGCGAGTCAACGGTTACCTTCCTCTTCCGCACAGCAAGAAGAGGGGTATACCCAACGCCGCCCGCTCAGGCAGAATGTATGTACCAACCTGAAATCTTCGGCAGAACAAAAGGATTGATATATACGATTGAATAATTATTTTAGAAATAGATTCACACGGAGGCGCAGAGGCACAGGGTTGTTATTTGTTAAAAAATATTCTAATTATAACTCTGTGTCTCCGTGCCTTTGTGTGAAAATATTTGGAGTAAAATATAATGATCGTTAAACGCAGTTTTATAATTATAATCAGTATAGTATTCATATTAGTATTACCTTTGCTGTTGCTGCGTTTTTCGCCGTATCCTGAACTGCGGGAGTTTCAAGCAAGGTCATACAGTATCCGTTATTATGATCGTTACGGGATGCTGCTGCAGATACCGCCAACTTCTAACGGTTTAAGACGTGAAAGACCGGAGGAGATACCGGAGAGCGTAAAAGATGTTTTTGTTTTTTCTGAAGATCGCAGGTTTTACACCCACATCGGCGTTGATTTTTTTTCTTTGGTTCGGGCGATGTTTCAAAATGTGACAGGCGGAAGGAGAGTAAGCGGGGCTTCAACGATTACAATGCAGCTCGCCCGTTTAATTTCAGATAACGCGCGCTCTGATTACAATCCGCCCAGACAGCAAACACTGGGGCAAAAGATTATCGAAGCATTAAATGCCATTCGCCTTGAATCAAGGCTTTCCAAAGACAAAATACTTGAAATGTACATAAATTCCATCCCTTTTGGCTTTAGTACCGAAGGAGCCGCTTCCGCGGCGAGAACTTTTTTCTCTGCCGATTTATCAATGCTGTCCCCTGCACAGATTTTTTGCCTGTCGGTGATTCCCAGGAGGCCAAGTCTTTACAATCCGCTTGATAATCCGGATGTTTGCGCTTCTGCCGCGTCTTTACTGCACGCGAAATTTGCAGATAACAAAAAGTTATCAAAAAAATGGCCTTTATTCGCGCAGATTGACGAAAAGGATTTTCAGTTTGCGGTAACGTCGGCGCGCCGGTTTAAATATCCTTTTGAAACACCTCATCTTATACGTTTAATTGATTCACAAATACTGAATGAAAAAAACGCTCCTGTAAGCGAGATTCATCTTTCTGTCGATCTTGCCTTGCAGAAATATCTTGAAAAATCAATCGCAGGCAATGTCGCGCTTTATTATTCATCGCGTCTTAACAACGGCTCCGCATTGGTTATTGATAACGATTCGTCTGAAATTCTTGCATGGGTAGGCAGCGCGGATTTTTTTAATAATGAGACTGCGGGGCAGATTGACGGAGTTCTCGCGCTAAATCAGCCGGGGAGCAGCATGAAACCGTTTCTTTACGCGATGGCCCTCGAATCCGGTTTTAATCCTTCCTATGTTCTCTCTGATGTGCCGATGACTTTCGGTGAAACGGAAATTTATATTCCGCAGAATTTTAACAATCGTTTTAACGGCCCCATGCTATTCCGCGCTTCTCTCGCGTCAAGCCTGAATATTCCGGCTGTGTATTTGCTTTACCGGATTGGGGTGAGAAATTACGCGCAAAAACTTTTGTCGCTTGGTTTCGATTCTATCGAAAAAACTGCCGAAGACGCTGGATTGGGTTTGGCATTGGGGAACGCGCCTGTAAGTCTATTTGAGCTTGTCATGGCGTTCAGCGTTTTTCCGCGTGACGGAATATACTTGCCGGCAACATGGGAAATAACAGAGAACAAAGAACAAAGAACAGAGGGTATAGAACAAAGAAACCGAAATAAAAATTCGGATGATGAAGAACGGAGAATTTATTCCGCTGATACGGCGAGATTGATTTGTTCGATTTTGTCTGATGCAGGCGCGCGTGTTACAGCATTCGGAGCGGGAAGAAATTTCAGAACTTCATTTCCTTCTATTTTTAAAACGGGGACAGCGAATCAATATCAAAATATTGTCGCGCTCGGCGCAACTGTTAAATATACAGTCGGAGTATGGATGGGAAATTTTACGGGAGAAACTGTTCTGGATAAAACAGGCAGTTCTGTTCCCGCTGCCATTGTGCGAAATACGCTGAATGAACTGCATAATGTAAATCCTAATACCGCGAAGGATTTTCTAATTCCGGAAAATTGGCGTTTAAGACGTATATGCGCCGTTTCAGGAATGGATCCGGCCTCAGCCTGCCTTTCTGTCATCAATGAGTATGTTCATCCTGATGAATATAGAAGAACCTGTACATGGCATCATATTTTTAACGGCAGGAGCGAAACAACATACCCTGCGGAATACCAGGCGTGGTTTAACGCTTCTGTCAGACAGGGAAATCTTGATTACAGTTCCCGTCCTCTCGAGATCGTAAATCCGCGCGACGGTTTTGTATACCTTGCGGCGTTAAATAATATGAATGAAATTCCGGTAGAAGTAATCGGCGGCTCGGAAGAAATATTGCACATAACGTACAATGACGAAAGTCTTGCCGTACAGCGTCCTTTTATTTTCTTTTTACCGAGAAAAACAGGCCGGAACGTAATACAAGTGCGGAACGGCGATGAAGCGGATACAGTCACTTTTTTTGTTGAAAAATAAAATGATTTTTTTATATTGCATTAACTCCAAATATATGCTAGAATCCTCCTATGAAAAACAAATTATTAACTTTTATTTTAGCCGGGGCCGTTTTAGTAATGTGCGCTGCCTGCGATGATCTCGGGGACGGACTTTTTGCCGACATTGAAACAAATCGGGGTGATATTATCCTGAAACTTGAATATGAAAAGACGCCTCTTACGGTATGTAACTTTGTCGCTCTTGCGGAAGGGAACATGGACAGCCAAAAAGGAAAACGATTTTACGACGGTTTAAAATTTCATCGTGTCATTTCCATTGCCAACGGCGACGGTCAGGAGTTTATGATTCAAGGCGGATGTCCCGAGGGAACCGGAAGGGGCAACCCGGGCTATCAATTTTCTGATGAATTTGTTCCGTCGTTAAAGCATGACAGACCGGGCGTACTTTCAATGGCAAATTCCGGGCCCGGAACAAACGGCAGCCAGTTTTTTATCACCATCGTTCCAACTCCTCATCTTGACGGACGGCATACGGTTTTTGGATATGTTGTTAAAGGACAGGATATAGTAAATTCTATAATTCAAGGTGACGTAATTAAAAAGGTTTCAATTATACGCAACGGAACAAATGCAAAAAGCTTTAAAGCCAATCAGGAAAATTTTAACAGATTGCTGAACGAGATGACTGTCGAAGCGGAGAAAAAAAGTCTGGAAAAACTTCAGGCAGATATTAAAATAATAGATAATAATTATCCCAGTACCCGAATAACTGAGTCCGGAATTCGATACATCATACAACAGCAAGGCAGCGGCGCGAGACCTTTGCCGGGCAGTAATGTCAGCGTTCATTATACGGGCAGACTGCTTGATGGAACTGTTTTTGACGATTCAACAGGCAGGGGCGAGCCGTTAAAATTCCCTGTCGGAGCGGGCAGAGTTATTAAGGGATGGGATGAAACCGTTCTTGACATGCAAAAAGGCGAGAAAAGACTTGTAATTATTCCGCCGGAACTTGCTTACGGCAACAGAGTCGTAGGCGGCGGAGTAATTCCGGCAAACAGTTTTTTGATTTTTGAAATGGAACTGATTAGTTTTGAATAAACGGAATTAATATGGATAATGAAAACACGTCAGATACTAAAGATGAATTTGTTTGTAAAAAAATATTTTTTCTTTATCCGAACGCGTCAATTCAAAATCAAATAATTAATGTGTTGAATCAAAATGAATTTGAGCTCTATATCGCGAAAGATCATACCCGTCTTTCCGGCGTGCTGAGTAAGTACAAAGAGTCTATCATTTTTATCAACATTGACGACAAGATGCAGTCTTCAGAATGGGAAAGGTGGATTTCTGCGACTTTAGCTACAGAGCCTACAATTATGATAGGCGTTTTCACATCCAATAGCGATGAAGAATTCCGCGCGAATTTTGTTAAAAATAATAATCTTAAATGCGGTTTCTTAAATATTAAACATGATATGAGCAAAACCGCGGAAGTAATTCTGGAAATGATGAATAAATTGAATGTGAAAGGACGGAGAAAGTATTTACGCATGTCTCCGGAGCGTGACTCAATCGCCAGTGTTAGTATTCCGTTCGGCGGAGAATTCATCAAAGGTACTGTCAAAGATATCAGCATTGTGGGTTTTTCATGCGTTTTTGTTCAGGATCCGAATATAAAAAAAGGCACTCTTATGAAAGATATCCAGATAAAACTTCAATCAATGCTTCTGAACGCCGAAGCCGTAGTGTTCGGCTCACGCGAACAGGATAATGAAAGAACTTATGTTTTGCTTTTTACTCAGCGCATAGACGCTGAAACGCGCAGCGGAAAAATCAGATCACACATACAGCGCAATCTTCAGATAAAAATGGACGCTGAGATCAATTAGCTTAGTCCAAAAAGTTTTATTCCTTCGCCCGGAAACTTTTCCTTTACCGCTTTGATTGCCCGCTGGATTGCCCGCGCTTCTTCTTCTTCGCACCAGATGACAAGCGCGAAATTTTCTTCGGGCCACACTGCGGTTCCCATACGGGGACCGCACGCGCCGACCCCCAGTACATTTGGAAACATCGAATAATGCTTGCCTGCTTCCTCTTTGGCAAGAGCTTCAAGAATATTTTCCTCTACCGAATGATTTGCGATTATTTCTATACGAATCATACTTCCTCCCTGTTAATATTTGTTTCATGCGATGTTATTGCAGATTTTGCTCGGCCCTGTCCCGCCGCGATTCTGTCGCGCCTTTCCTGCGCTTTGGCTGCTCGTTTGTCTGAATTTTTATTTATAATACCGTAAACAACAGGCATAAGAAACAGAGTCATCAATGTGCCGAATGAAAGGCCGCCGAGAACTGTTTTACCGATAGGCGCTACCATTTCCGTGCCTTCGCCGGGGAAGAACGCCATCGGCACAAGACCGAGTATTGTCGTAACGGTTGTCATCAATATCGGGCGAAGACGGCTGCGCGCTGCTTCTGTTATTGCGTCATTTAGCGCGTAACCTCTTTTTCGCAGGAGGTTTGTGTAGTCAACGAGGATGATACCGTTATTTGTAATTATTCCGATTAACACCAATAAGCCGACGGCTGTCAGCACATTGAAGATTGTGTTAGTTATAAGATATATAGTTACAATTCCTACAACTGAAAGAGGAATTGTCAGGATGATGATGAAAGGAGATCTGAATGATTCAAAAAGACTTGCCATAATTCCGAATACAAGGAAAATCGCCACAACGCAGATGAGCGCGAATCTTGTAATTAATCTTATCATTGACGCGTTAGCGCCTGAGTATTCAATAATTACGTCATCTTCAATAGGAATTTCCGCTCTTACAAGGTTCTCTACAAGTTCCTGTAATTGATTTGTTTTCGCTCCTGGTCTTGCTCCCGCCGTTACGTGAATAACGCGGGTCTGGTTTTCACGTTTGATAGACATCGGTCCTGTGCCTTCCTGATACCGGACGAAGCTCGACAGCGGAACTCTTCCTGACATCTGACTGTTGATAAAGATATGATCAAGAGAAGGCAGAGTATTGCGATCCGCTTCCGCAAGTATTATCAATACGTCATAATCTTTACCGCCGGATTTGTATCTTGTCGCAGTAACGCCGTCAACCGCGGCTCTGATTTCCGTGCCAACTGTATACGCGTTAAGTCCCAATGCGTACATTTTTTCACGGTCAAGAATAATTTCATATTGAGGAAGCCCGTCGCTTAAATCAACCTGAGGCTCAGTTACATATTCGGAAAGCCTTTCTTTCAGCAGAGCTGAAATTCTCTCCCCTATTTCTTTTCCTTTGTTGAGATTGTCCGTTCGCAGGATTATGTCGATAGCGCTTCCGCCCATCATGCCGCCCATGCCGCCGCCGCTGAATGAAAAAATAACACCGGGGAACTGGTTAAAAAACGGACGTAATATATCCTGTATCTCGTTAGCGGTTTCAATTCGTTCTGAATACTCAGGCAGGTTGATTCTAAGAGAACCCGAGTTTGTATTTTGCCCGCCAAGACCCATGAATCCGCCTCCGCCCGCGCGCAGAACCAGCGTGTCATATCCTTTAATTTCTTTTTCTACAATTATTTGAAGCTGCCTTAAAACAGCTTCCGTTTCCTGTAACGGAGTTCCCATCGGAAGCGTCGCCGTTACGCTGACATTATCATTATCCTGCTGAGGCATAAATTCCCAGCCGATAACCGGAATCATAAAAATACTGGCGATTAACAATGTAAGCACAATAACGATAACAACAGCTTTATGTTTGAGTACTTTTCCTACCGCTTTCTTGTAGGCATTTTCAAGCCACACGAAAAAACCTTCGAATTTTTTATCAACGACGGCAAGCCCTCCTTTAAGAGGCGCTTGTTTTCGCGTAACAATCGGAAGATAATGACTGCAAAGAACCGGCACAAGAAAAATCGCCGTGAACAGTGATATGCCAAGCGATATTACAACTGTAAAAGCCAGTCCTGAAAATAATTCGCCGGCCAATTCCAAAAGACCCTGAAACATTACAAGCGGAGCGAAAACGCAGATTGTTGTAAGGGTGGAAGCCGTAATCGCGACGATCATTTCGGAAGTTCCAAGCACCGACGCTGTTTTTAATTTCGCTCCCTTCTCTCGGTATTGATAAATATTTTCAAGGATAACGATTGAATTATCAATCAACATTCCTATTCCAAGAATCAACCCCGCCATTGTCATCAGATTTAGAGTGAGCCCCATAAAGTACATTAAAAGCATTGTAACAATAACAGAAACCGGAATACTAATACCGATGATAAGAGTCGGTTTTATTGAACGAAGGAAAAGAAACAGCGTAAAAACTGCGAGAAAAGCTCCCATAAACGCCGTTGATGTTACCTGATTGAGCGAATTTTCAACAATATCTGTTGTGCTGAAAAGCTCCTTGATTACGATATCAGGAGGAAGTTCGCGCGACATTCTGCTTAGCCTTGCGCGTAAATCTTTCGCAGTTTGCACGGAATTTTTTCCGCTCTGTTTTTGTACCTGCAACATAACGGCGGACTGCCCGTTAACGTAAACAATGCTGGACTCATCTTTGTAGCCTTCGTATACATCAGCAATGTCGCGAAGATATATCTGCCTCGGTAATTGTACCTGTCCGCCCGAATAACCGCCGCCCCTGTAATTAATTACAGTGTTTCTGATTTCGTCTAACGATGTATATTCTCCCATCGTTGTAAGAATGTACGACATTCCGCCTTCTGTGATCGTTCCCGCCGCTGTCTGGATATTCTGAATGGCGAGCATCTGCTGTAATGACGAAATTGTAAGTCCGTACGCTTCAAGACGGGTCTGCGGAATTTCAACGCGTATTACTTTTTCTCTGCCACCGTTTACGGAAGCTGTCGCAATGCCCGGCGTCTGCTCAATGCGCGGAACAATGGTGTCCTCGGCGATTTCACGTAACTCTTCCGGAGTGCGTTTGTCCGATATTACCATCAAACCCATAATCGGAACCATTGACGGATCAAATTTGAAAATCATCGGAGTATCGGCGCCTGTCGGCATATAATTTCTGATTCGCTCAAGAAGATCGCGGATGGAGTTTGACGCGTCGGACATATCCGTTCCGTAAGTAAACTCCATAATTACAAGGCTTGATCCCTTGCTTGATGTTGACGATACCTTTTCAAGTCCTGACGCGCTTGACAACACAGCTTCCAATGGGCGCGTAACGGAGCGCTCAACTTCTTCCGGGCCCGCTCCCGAATAAGAAGTGTAAACCGCTAAAATCGGCGGGTTTATTTCAGGATACAGATCAATCGGCAGATTTATCATCGCGAAAAGACCCAATCCGATAAGAAGGGCAAATATAATAAAAATTGTTGTTGGTCGTGATACGACGGTTTTTACCATGCTCATATATATCTCCGTCCCGCTAATTCGCGCTAAGAGGCGTTACGCGCTCAATTATGTTCACTCTCGATCCGTCATCTAACAGAGTCTGCCCTCTGACGATTATTTCTTCGTTAGGCGCAAGCCCCGACGTAATTTCCATAACTCCGTCAATCAGAATCCCCGGAGTAATAACTCTTTTCTTCGCAAGATTGATTTCCGGATTTTCCGCGTCTTTTTCAATAATGTAAACATACTGCTCTCCGAATCTGCTTATAACAGCCGCAGCCGGAATTTTCACAATGTTATTTTTCCGTTCTGTGACAACTCTTACCTTCGCGAACATACCGGGTTTTAATTTATTGCTTGTATCCCTGACATTCACCCGCACTTCCATTGTTCTGGAAGTAAGATCGATAGTAGGCGATACTTCACTGATGCTTCCGTAAAAAGTTTCTCCCGGCCACGCGTCAAGCGTTACTTCGCAGGGAAGGTTTACCGACATTCTTGAAATAAAACGTTCCGCGACATTAAGCCGTATCTCAAGCCCGCTCCCTCCGGCAATCCGCGCGAGGGGAACAGCAGAGCTGACCATCATCCCAATCTGAGCCGGAAGAGCGACAATTGTTCCGCTGATTGGAGCTGTCGCATAACTCCATCTGTAAGTCATCCCGGGACGCGACGGATCAATCGCTACTAACGATGTTCCTCTGTTCACTCTGCTTCCAACAGAGACAAGAATCTCCGCTATCTTTCCGAACTGTACTTCAGGGTAAACATCAACTGTAGATCCGGCATAAATGTCACCTGACAGAGTGATGTAATCCTGTATTTGCCCCTGAACAGCAAGAACAGTGTTAACCGCGAACACCGGCACTTCAAACGCTGCCGCAGCCGTTTTTTTATTCTGTTCGCAGGCGGAAATTAATAGTATTGCCGCTGACATTATAAAAAGAAAAAGATTCGATAGATTTTTATTTTTCATTATTTATTCTCCTTTGAACTCTGATTTCCGGAGGAACTCAGCGTCCCAAACGGTACGCCTATCGCGTATTCCAGATCGATTAAACTGTTGAGATAATTAAACTGCTGTTCAAGCAGTTGAACCCGCGCCTGATTCAACGATTGCAGCGCATTCTGAACCTGAAAGTAGTCCTGCAATCCGGCTCTGTAAGCCCTCTCTGTCAGGGTATATGACTGCTCTGCAAGCCTTACTGTTTCCGACTGCGCCCTCGCGTTTGTCCGCGTTCTATCAAGCGAAAGTATTATATTGTAGATTTCAATTTCTGTTCCGACGATCAATTGCGTCAGATTGACGTTTAACGATCTTAACTGATCGTCAAGATTATTTATCCCCTGAAAATCAGAACTCCACGGGATCAAACTATGAAGGCGAAGAGCGAATGTAACGGAAAAAGAACCTGAGTTCCTCCAATCCTTGTCATTTTTAAACCAGTCATCTTTAAAAGGATCTTTGATAAAAGCTGAAGTGCTGTTCCAGCTTAAATTTAAAGCGGGAGTAAGCGATAAAACCTGCGCTTTGCGCGCGCTTTGCAGCATAAGTATCGTATGCCGTAATTCCTGAATATCCGGTTTGTTCTTTGACGCTTTTGATATCATTTCCTCAATATCAAGCGAAACAAATTCTCCTGATACCGTTCCTGTGTTATTCGAAATTGGAATAAGTTCAAACCTGGTATCGTAATCCATTCCGAGAAACATCGCGAACTG
>Ga0209755_10005351_pt1 | contig 14635 bp, 13 predicted proteins | sample TergutCo191P1_FD_187301 | JGI IMG/M metagenome (GOLD analysis project Ga0209755, IMG submission 187301) | Cornitermes sp. P1 segment gut microbial communities from Petit-Saut dam, French Guiana - Co191P1 (SPAdes) (version 2) | ecosystem: Host-associated > Arthropoda: Insects > Digestive system... | reverse complement strand
TTGTCGCTTTTTGGTAACGGGGCCTGTATTCCCTCGTTACGGCCTGCCTCTCTTTCATGTTCAACCCCATTCGGACGCCCTCCTGCCGGCGTCCTTAGTTTAATTTGGGTAACATTTTCTATTTGAGGCACGACCTCCTTTCGGTAACATTTTCAATGAGGCAACGCGGTAACTTGACATACACCGCCGTTTGCATTACCATGGTAACATTCTGTCAACAGTTTTGGAGGAAGAAAATGGAAAAATGCGTGGGTGTAATCATGGGCAGCACTTCCGACTGGGACACCATGCGGCACACTTGCCTCGTATTGGAGGAACTGCAAATCCCTTATGAAAAAAAGGTGGTGTCGGCGCACCGCACGCCAGACTACATGTTCAAGTATGCGGAAGAAGCCGCCAGCCGCGGCCTGAAGGTGATCGTCGCGGGCGCAGGAGGAGCGGCCCACCTGCCGGGAATGGTCGCCGCTAAAACGTGCCTGCCAGTAATCGGTGTGCCAGTGCAGTCGAAGGCGTTGAACGGGCTTGATTCCCTGCTGTCCATCGCACAGATGCCCGCAGGAGTGCCGGTCGCAACGGTCGCCATAGGGGTCGCCGGGGCGACGAACGCGGGCCTGCTTGCGGCGCAAATTCTTGGTGCGTTTAACCCGGGTATTTACAAGCGTTTGCAGGAAAGAAGGGACAATCTGGCGAAATCCGTTTTGGAAAGCGAGCTGTGATATGACAATCATGCCATACAAGACAATCGGGATCATAGGCGGCGGGCAACTGGGGCGCATGATGTGCATGGCCGCGAAAGCAATGGGCTACAATGTCGCGGTGCTTGATCCTACCCCCAACTGCCCATGCGGGCAGGTTGCTGACATGGAAATAACCGCGGATTACGATGACATGGAGGCAATCAAGGAACTTGCGCGGGTAAGCGATGTCATCACCTATGAGTTCGAGAACATCGATTACGAGGCACTTACCTATCTTGAAAAACATGCGTACCTGCCCCAGGGAAGCAACGTGCTGAAAATAAGCCAGCACCGCCACAGAGAAAAAACGGCGATAAGGGAAATGGGCATACCCGTGCCGGAATTCCACCTGATAGACGGCACGGAAAACCTTGAAAAAAACGTTTTCTACCCAAGCGTGCTAAAGACGACCACGGGCGGCTATGACGGCAAGGGACAGGCCGTGCTCAAAACGAAAGACGATCTTGCCAAAGCCATGGCAATAGCCGAACGGCATGAATGCATTCTGGAAAAATGGATGCCGTTCACCAAAGAAATATCGGTAATCGTCGCCCGAAGCACGCAGGGTGAGACCGCAGTTTTCCCGGTCGCGGAAAACATTCATGTGAACAACATTCTGCACAAAAGCATAGTGCCGGCGCGCATATCCAAGGAACTTGAGGTCCGCGCCGTGAACCATGCCCTGAAAATAGCCGAGGGGCTTAACAGCATAGGCGTGCTTGCCATAGAAATGTTCGTTGTTGACAATGAGATTTACATCAACGAAATTGCGCCGCGGCCCCATAACTCCGGACATTACACCATGGACGCATGTGTAACGGGTCAGTTCGAACAACACATAAGGGCTGTCTGCGGTTTGCCCCTGGGAGAAACTCGTCTACACACGCCGGTGGTCATGGTCAACATTCTTGGCGACCACATGGACCGCGAGCAAATGCACAAGCTGGAGCCTTACATGCCGCTTTTGGCGAAAGGCAAACTGCACCTGTACGGCAAGGCGGAAGCAAAGGAAAAACGGAAGATGGGGCATGTGAACATGCTCGGGGACATTGACGAAAGCCTGCTGGCTATAGATGCGTCCAAGATTTGGGGTAAAGCCTGAGGGAAGCACGGATTAAATCCAATGGGAATGCGGCATCTGCGATGCCGATATCAGTTAAACTGCGAGCGTAAAACATGGTTCGTTTTATCCCCCGATTTTCTTGAAGACCCACACAAATCCGCGCAGAAAATGCTTGACTCCCGATTTCGCAAACGTTATCTTCAAACAAGAATCACTATTAACAAGGAGAAATTACCATGTCGCTGATTGGAAGGAAAATCGAGGGGTTCAAGGTTCAGGCGTTTGTGGATGGCGCATTCAAGGAAGTTTCCTGCGCTGACTTAAAGGGAAAGTGGTCCGTGTTCGTGTTCTACCCGGCGGACTTCACTTTCGTGTGCCCGACGGAGCTTGGCGATCTCGCCGACAACTACGAGGGCTTCAAGAAAGCTGGCTGCGAGGTCTACAGCGTTTCGACCGATACGCACTTTACCCACAAAGCCTGGCACGACGCCTCGGACACGATCAAGAAAATCAAGTACCCCATGCTGGCGGATCCCACCCACAAGCTCTCCGAGCTTTTCGAGGTGCTTATCCCCGAAGAAGGGCTTGCGCTTCGCGGTTCGTTCATCGTCAACCCCGACTGCGAGATTGTCGCTTACGAGGTCAACGCCCTCGGGATCGGCAGGGACGCGAGTGAGCTTCTGCGGAAAGTGCAGGCCGCGCAGTTCATTGCAAAAAACGGCGATCAGGTCTGCCCAGCGAAATGGCAGCCCGGCGCGGAGACGCTGAAACCGAGTCTTGACTTGATTGGAAAACTCTAAACCGCATTCGTGAATCGCAAATGGGGACGGGACTGCGTTCCCGCCCCCTGTTTGCCGAATGACATGTGATGTACACCCGAAAGGAAGGATTACTGATGGGCAATTTATACGATTTGATTATCATCGGGGCGGGGCCCGCGGGTCTTAGTGCCGCAATCTATGCAGGGCGCGCGAAACTCAAAACCCTTCTCATAGAGCGTTCGGACATAGGCGGGCAGATAAAGATTACCTCGGATGTCGTCAATTATCCTGGCATACCATTTACGAGCGGCAAGGATCTTACGGAAAAGATGAGGCAACAGGCCGAAAGTTTCGGCGTGGAGTTTATCACCGACGAGGTCGTCGAGGTCGATTTTTCGAAAGACGTCAAAGAAATCAAGACGAAGTTCAACGAGGTCTGCCGCGCCATAGGCGTCATAATCGCCACGGGGGCCAGGCCGCGCAAGCTGGGTTTCGAAGGCGAGGCGGAGTTTTCCGGGCGGGGGATTGCCTATTGCGCGACTTGCGACGGCGAGCTTTTTGCGGGGAAGGACATTTTCGTAATAGGCGCCGGGTTCGCCGCCGCGGAAGAGGCGATTTTCCTTACGCGTTTCGCCAGAAAAGTCACGGTAATAGCGCGGGAGCCGGAGTTTACCTGCGCCAAGACCATCGCCGACAGGGTTCTTGCCCATGAAAAAATCGAAGTGAAATTCAACAGCGAGATAGTCTATGTCAGGGGTGCCAAGGTCGTAAAAGAGGCCAAGTTCGTCAACAACGCGACTAAAGAGACCTGGACATATCATGTCAAAGACGATGACAACACTTTCGGGGTGTTCGTTTTTGTCGGGTACGAGCCCATCGGCGATGTTTTCAAGGGTCATGTCGAGATGGACGTTTACGGCTATATCTTGGCAAACGAGGACATGCAGACCAACGTGCCCGGGGTTTACGCGGCGGGGGACATAAGGCCTAAGAGATTGCGGCAGCTTGTCACCGCCGTTTCCGATGGTGCGATAGCTTCCACTAGCATTGGCACCTATATAGAACACAAGAAAGAGGAACTGGGAATCCGCGTCGAAAAGAAGGGACAGAAAGACGGTTCAGAATTTTTCACAGAGCAGGCGGTGACGCAGATACGCTATGTCATGGAGCGGTGCGAAAGCAAGCCACAGTTGAACGCGGTTTTGCTTGAGGATTGCGAACTGTCAAGCAAGATCAAACAGTTTCTGGATGAGTTTTCGAAGATCACCGACAAGGTTTCCGTCAACGTTTTCACGAAAGGCGAAAACACGCAGCTTGAGTCGGCGATCGCAACGGAGCTTTATCCGGTATTAGCGTTGATGGACGAACGCAGGGAGTATTCCGGCGTGAACTTCCACGGAGCGCCCGGGGGGCATGAGCTTGAATCTTTCATACTCGCCATTTATAACGTGGCCGGCCCCGGACAAAGCATTACCGGCGAGCTTTTGGAAAAAGCGAAAAAGCTGAAGCCGATGAACCTGAAAATCGGGGTTTCGTTGTCCTGCACCATGTGTCCCGACGTCGTTCAGGCTTGCCAGAGAATCGGCGCGTTGAACGACGGCATCACCGCGGAAATGGTGGATCTGCAGTATTACCCGAAACTCAGGGACAGATTCGGCATATTGAGCATCCCCGCCCTGATAATAGACGACGCAGATGTCGTTTTTGGCAGAAAGGGTTTCGAGGAATTGGTGGAATTCCTAGGGAACCGATAAGCCGGAGCATTGGTATTACGACGGGAAAGAGAAACACAATTCAACGCCGCTTGATCCTGAAGGCGATGAGGAAACTCGACATGCATGCGACGGCCGAGCAGGTCTATGACTATGTTGCGGCGAAACATCCATCGATCAGCAAGGCCACGATTTACAGGAATCTTAGCCAGATGGCGGAAGCGGGGGAGCTTGTAAACATAGGCAGTTTTTACGGCTCCGCGCATTACGACCACAATTGCCACAGGCATTACCATTTTGCGTGCGATGACTGCAAGCGGATTTTTGACGTAAACGATTGCCTCCCCCCCGACCTTTGCGACCAAATCGCAGACATGGACGGACATGAAATCAGGGGGCATAATCTAAATTTCAATGGCCTGTGCCGGGATTGCAAGGCGAAAGTCAGCGCTTGATCTCGTATCGTCGCAAGGGCGTCGCAGGTTTTCAACTCTTCCCCTTGTCGAAAAGCTTGCCCACAGAACGCGGGGCGTAATCCTTGCCGCTGAAAAGCACCAGCGTGATCAGCGTGATCAAAAACGGCATCGCGCTGAAGAACTCCGAGGGCAAAAACGCGCGCAGGTTACGGATGTTGACGATGTGCACCGCCAGCGCAGATGACATGCCGAACAGAAAGCCGGAGCCGAGTATGCCCAGCGGAAGCCACCGGCCGAAGGACACCGCGGCAAGGGCGATGAACCCCGTGCCGTTGATCGTGCCGGTCGTGAACTGGATGTCCTGGGTGAGAACCACGCTCCCGCCCGCGAGACCAGCCAGAAGGCCCGAGATCAGCACGGCGATGTAGCGAATCTTGATGACGTTGACGCCCGCGGAGGCGAGCGCCTGCGGATGCTCCCCGGCGGCGCGCAGGCGCAGACCCCAGGGCCGTTTGTACAGGACGAACCAGGCAATGGCCAGTATCGCCAGCGCGAGCCACAGCGTGGGGAAAATCCCGAAGGCCCCCCGCGTCATACCGCTGTGGGGCGGCGAGCGATCCATGTTGAACAGAAGCTGGCAGACGAAAACCGTGAGGCCAAGCGAAAGCAGGTTGATCCCGGCCCCGGAAATCACCTGATCGGCCCGCAGCGAGATCGAGGCGAACGCATGAATCAGCGAGAACACCCCCCCCATCGCGGCGGCCATCAGCAGGGCCAGCTGTATGGAAAAGCCGACCGCGCCCGCCAGTAAGAACTGGGTCACCGCGGCGGTCATCGCACCAATCACCATGAGCCCCTCCAGTGCGATATTGACCACGCCAGCGCGCTCGCAGATCATCCCGCCGGTGGCGGCGATCAGGATGGGCGCGGTTATCATGAAAGTGGAGGGCATCATGCCCCACATAGACTGCAGGAATTCCATCATGACGCGTCCGCCTCCGCGCCGTTTTCCCCAGCGGCATCCCGCTCCCCGGCGCGCCGGGCCTGCTCCTTGAGCCGCCAGTCAATCAGTAGACGCAGGCCGGCGCGCAGCGAGATGAAAATCACGACCATGCCGACGATGATCGAGGTGATCTCCCGCGGGATCATCCGCATCTGCATTATGGGCTGGGCCGACCTGAGCATCCCGAAAAGCAGCCCCGCAAGGGCGACCCCCCAGGCCGAACTGTTGCCGACAAGGGCCACCGCGATGCCCTCGAAACCGAAACCCTCGAAGCCGGTCAACACGCGCCCGAAGGAAAACACGCCGAGCGAGACGACCGCACCGGCAAGCCCCGCGAAGCCGCCGGCGATGGCCATGGCCGCGGTAATGCCGGCCTTGACGTCGATGCCCGCGCAACGGGCCGCGTCGCCGTTCAGCCCAGTGGCCCGCAACGAATAACCCAACCTGGTTTTCTCCATGATCAGCCAGTAAACGACGATCGCCGCCAGCGTGAGCCACAGACCCAGGTTGAGCCTGGAGCCGTTGGTCAGCGACGACAGAAGCGGGCTTGCGAGCGTCGCGGTCTCCGGGAAGTCGGGCGTCCTGTGAGGCAACGCGCCCGGAAGCCGAAGGGTGACGATTCTGTGAAAGAAAAGCGCGATGTGGTTCATCATTATGGTCGCGACGACCTCCGAAACCCTGTACCGCGCCTTGAAGAAGCCGACCACCCCCCCCCAGGCCGCGCCCGCAAGAACCGCCCCGCCCACCGAGACCGCCGCGTGAAGCACGGGAACCGGCGGAAACGAAAGCGCGATAATCTGGGCCGCGGTAAGGCCGACGATGTACTGCCCCTCCGCGCCTATGTTGAAAAGGCCCGCGCGGGCGGCGAACGCCATGGAAAGGCCGGTCAGGATCAACGGGGTCGAGATCATCAGCCATTCGCCGATGTGCCGCGGGTTCCATCCCCCCCTGCCCGGACGGATGTCGAAGCCGGTGACCACCTGCACGATCGCCTCGTACATCCCCGCGGGGTTCCTGCCTATGGCCACGAGGATTAGCGTCGCCACCAGAAACCCCAACGCCACCACCGCGACCGAGACAAGCCCGTCCGAGCCGGTGAACGCCCCCAGAAGCCGGCCGCGGAACGCGTCAAGCCGGCCCCCATTGCCGTCGTCAGTGCCGGCGTCTTTCCCGCCGGCGAGAATTCGCCGCAGCATGTCAGGCATGGACACCCCCCATCATCGCGCCTATGCGCCGCTCGTCAGCCTCGCCCGCGTCAAGCACGCCGAGTATCCTTCCCGCGGAAATCACGGCGATCCGGTCGCAAAGGTTTAGAACCTCGTCCAGCTCGAAGGACACCAGAAGGACCGCGCAGCCCTTGTCCCGCTCCCCGATTATGCGGCGGTGGATGTACTCGATGGCCCCCACGTCAAGCCCGCGGGTCGGCTGCGACACGACCAGAAGCCGCGGGGACTGGTCGATCTCCCTGGCGACTACCACCTTCTGCTGGTTGCCGCCGGACATCGACTTGACCTGGGTCTGCGGCCCCTTGCCCGCCCGAATGTCAAAGTCGTCGATCAGCCTGCGGGCGTGGGCGGCGATTGCGGGGAACCGCAGGAACCCAAGGGAATTCGAGAACGGAGCCTTGCGGAAACCGCGCAGGATCAGGTTCTCGTCAAGGCGGAAGTCCTGAACCAGGCCGTGCCTCTGCCTGTCCTCGGAAACCAGCCCAAGCCCCGCCTCGTTGCGCTTTCTTATGCCGTCTTTGGCGACATCGCGGCCGTCCAGCAGTATCCTTCCCGAACGGATTGGCAGAAGACCGGCTATGGCCCCGACAAGCTCGGACTGGCCGTTGCCATCAACGCCGGCTATGCCAAGCACCTCGCCGGCCCGCAGCTCCAGCGAAAGGCCGTGGACCGCGGGACTTCCCTTTGCGCCCATGACCGTGAGGTTCTCGATCCTCAGAACCTCGCCTTTGGGTTCCGCGGGCCTCTTCTGCATCCTGAACGAGACCGCGCGTCCGACCATCATCTCGGCAAGCTCCCGCTCGCTCGCACCGGCCACGTCCACGGTGCCCGCGCATCTCCCGTGCCTGAGCACAGTGCAGCGATCCGCCACGGCCTTGATTTCCTTGAGCTTGTGGGTGATGAACAGGATCGTCTTGCCCTCGGATTTGAGGCGGCGGAAGACCGCGAGAAGCTCGTCCACCTCCCGCGGGATCAGTACCGCGGTTGGCTCGTCGAAAATCAGGATGTCCGCGTCGCGGTACAATATCTTGAGTATCTCGACCCGCTGCTGCATGCCCACGGTGATGTTCTCGACTCGGACGCCGGGCTCGACCTCCAGGCCGTAAACGTCGGAAAGCCGCACCACGCGCTTTTCCGCGTCGCGCAGGCCGAGGTTCCCCAGAAAGCCCCGCGGCTCCAAGCCCAGGATTATGTTCTCGGTGACGGTGAAGTTGTGCACCAACTTGAAGTGCTGATGCACCATGCCGATCCGCAGGGCCGCCGCATCGTTGGGGCTGCGGATTCTCTCCTCTTTGCCCCGTATCCTTATCGTCCCCGAATCCGGCTCGTACATCCCGAAAAGGATGGACATTAGGGTTGATTTGCCGGCCCCGTTCTCGCCAAGGAGCGCATGGATTTCGCCCTTCTCGACCCGCAGGTTCACGCCGTCGTTGGCAAGAACCCCGGGAAAGGCCTTGCTTATCCCCAGCATCTCGATGGCCGGCATGGCACCCCCTTGAATTCGGACGGAAAAAGCCCCCGCGGAACCAAATCCCCGCGGGAGCCCTTCATCCGACTCTAGCCGTCGATGGCCATCAAATCCTGTGGAAAGCCGGGAAGCAGCATGGCCTCGGCAAGGGTCGGCGCGACGACGATGTCGCCGGCGATAATCGCTTGCCGTTTCGCCTCGACCTGCTCAATCACCGCAGGGCTTAACGCGGGGTTGGTGGTCGAGAAGCCCACGCCATCCATGGGAAGGTCAAAGACGATGGTGCGCCCGTAGAAATCGCCCTCGGCCACCGCGGCAAGGGCGTAGACCACGCTCTCCTCCACGCGTTTGAGCATCGAGGTCAGCACCGCGGAATTCGGACCCTCGGTGTGGCTTGGGTACAGGCCGACATGGAACTGATCGTAATCGACCCCGATGGCCCAGACGTTCCTGCCGGCCTGCCTCTGCGCCACAGCCTCGACAATCGTGCCGTTGCCGCTTGCGCCGGCCGCCGAGAAAATCGCGAACACGCCGTCGTTGAACCAATTAAATGCCTGCGTCCTGGCAAGAGCCGGCTCATCCCAACTGTTCACATAGAAATCGAGGATGTCTGCACCAGGTATGACCGAAAGCACGCCCTGCGCGAAACCCACATGGAACCTGGTGATCACCGTGCCGGCTATCCCGCCGATGAAGCCAAAGCGCGGGTTCTCTATGCCCTCTTCCACGGCAGTCAAGGCCGCCGCCGCCCCGACAAGGAAGGATCCCTCGTGCTCGGCGAAAACCGCCTCCATGACGTTGGGCAGGCCAAGCCCGTCGACATCGACGAGCAGGAAATTCCGATCCGGATAAAGCCCGGCGACCTGGCGCACCGCATCCTCCCAAGTAAACCCGGCCGCGATGATAAGATCGAAGCCCTCGTCCACGGCAAGCCTCATGTTCGGAATGAACGCCAGCTCGTCCTCCGCAGTCATGAAGTTGAAAAGGCTGGCGTGGGTTGGCGTGTAACCCCAAGTCTCCCCGTAAAAATTCAGCAACCCTTGCCATGCGGCGGCGTTGAACGACCTGTCGTCGATTCCCGAGCCATCCGTCAAAAGGATGGCGGCGATTTCCCCCTCGGCAAGCTGTCGGGCGGGGACATTCTCCCTGCAGCCTGTCATCATCAAAACGGACGCGGCGACAAGCGCAATAAAAACCATTTTCATAATAGTACCCTCCTGGTCGGTTCCAGCATACCGCTAATGCACATGCAGGTCAAGAGACTTTCGTTCACATTCACGGAAATTAATTTTCCCGAATCCGTTGGATCACGTTACCAGATCTCACCATAATATCGTGATAAAGTCACCCTGCGTAGGGGGTCGGTGCGCCTCGGTTTTGAAATTAAAAGCAAGTGCTGTTGCCCTGCACATCAGAATCGCAATCTCGACAAGATCGCATGATATGCTGTAACATATATTGTGGAAAACCAGAGAAACACCACCGCCAAAAACAGCGGAGCTTTCCGCAACGCACAAAATGCGATAGCGCTCTGCGCAGTGGGGGCGGAAAAGGCAGTCTCAAACGAAATAAAAAAACTTGGGCTTGCCGTCGAGGAATCGGGATTCGGCAGGGTACGTTTCCGCGCGGACACGGAGGGGCTGTACCGCGCCCTAATGGGACTGCGGGCCGCCGATCGGGTGCTGCTGGAAATAGGCAGGTTTCACGCCGCAGACTTTGACGCCCTGTTCAAGGAAACCGGGGCCATTCCTTGGGAGCGGCTGGTGCCCGCGCACCTTGGAATAAAAGTCTCCAAAGTCCGATCCAACCGTTCCAGACTGCACGCCGAAACGAGCATTCAGGCCATGGCGCACAAGGCAATGACCCAGCGACTTTGCAAGGCGTACTCCCTGACAAGGCTCCCGGAAACGGACACCGCGGCGGAAGTGCGGGTCTACGTCGAAAAAGACGCGGTTTCCCTTCTGCTGGATTTAAGCGGGGAGCCGCTCTTCAAACGCGGTTACCGGGCAAAAGGCGGCATAGCCCCCCTGCGCGAGACCACCGCGGCCGCGCTGCTCCTGCTTTCCGGCTGGAAGCGCAAATACCCCCTGTACGACCCCTTCTGCGGCTCCGGCACCATCATGGCCGAGGCCCAGATGTACGCCTGGGACATGGCCCCCGGCATTGGCAGGGATTTCGCGATAAACGACCTGCTCATCGCCGACGGCAAACTCGAGGAAAAGGTGCGCGGCGAGTTCCGGGCAAAAATAAACCACGAAAGGCTTATCCGCATCGCGGGAAGCGACGAGGACGCCGAATCGACAAAACTTGCCGCGGCAAACCTTGGATTCGTCAGGGACATAGCCCAGATCGGCGGCGCGGCGGACATTCCCGATGTGAGGCAAACCCCAATGGACAAGGCGCGGCCGCCTTTCAAGCCCGACGAAGGGAGTTCCCCCGCCGGGTTCATCGTAACAAACCCGCCTTACGGGAAACGCCTAGGAAACCGGGCGGCGGCGCAACAGATCTATGCGGAAATGGCGGCGCTGGCCAAACACTTCCCGGGCTGGAAACTCGCCATGATTTGCGATCACCCCAGTTTCGAGTCTTTTTTCGGCAGGAAGGCGGATTCCTGCCGCGAAATCAGCAACGGCCCCGACCCGTTGTATTTTTTCCAGTACGAACGATTATAAGGAGCTACCATGCCCACGGCCATAAAGCACGAAAAAAGACGCAAGGAAATACTGACGAACGCCCTCGATGTTTTCGTCGATGAAGGTTTCGAAAACACCACCTTCCAGAAAATCGCCGACCGTTGCGACATTACGCGCACGACCCTGTACATTTACTTCAACAACAAGAAGGACATCTTCAACTACAGCATCAAACTGCTTTTGACCAAAGTCGAGGGAGATATCAAGGCCATCCAGTCCGACGAATCGCTGGACAGCATCGAAAAAATCACCAAGGTACTGCAGGTCATCCTCGGGCATCTGGAGGAAAACCGCAAACTGCTTTTCGTTATCCTCGATTACCTTCTGCATGTCTACAAGAACAACGCCGACCCGGGAACGCTCGTCCGCCGCCGCACGATTAGACTGCGGCACATACTGACCTCCCTTGTAATCGCGGGAATCAAGGCCAACGAAATCAAACCCGTCAGCGTGAAAACCGCGGGCGACTTTCTTTACGGCTTCATTGAAGCCGCCATATTCCGGCTGGTGGTGCTGCGGCAGGAAAACCTGGGCGAGCTACGGAAAACGGTCGTCTTCGCCGTCAAACAGTTTGCGATGCCCGAGTAGTCTTTTCCCTACCCTACCGCAGCTTTTTCCGGTGCTTGCGCCGCCTGTTGCGCTCGCTGGCCTTTTCCGCCGTCGATCTGGTATCCCTTTGCCTGGTCTCGCTTACGTCGTCAACGGAAGGGCCGCCCTCGGGGTAGATCCGCACGGGTTCGCGGCCCGGCAGTCGCGAGGCGATGACCATCCACACCACGCCAAAGACAATCATGGCAAAGCTCAGAATCTGCCCGGTCGAAAAGCTCAAAAGCGGGCGGACGTAAGCGGGAAGGCCGGTCCTGCCGAATTCAAGGATAAAGCCCAGATGCGCATCCGGCTCGCGGAAATACTCGACAAAGAAACGAAAAACGCCGTAGCCAAGGAAGTACAGGCCGATAAGGAAGCCATTGAAGGGTTTGCGGTTGCGGAAAAACCAGATTATGGCCCACAGAACTATGCCCTCAAGAACCATCTGGTAAAGCTGGGAGGGGTGGCGCGGCAAGTTCACCATCCCGTCCATGGTGGCGAACACGTTTTCCGTCTGATCGATGGCATCGCGCACCCACCCATCGGTCACCGGAAGGGGTCTGGCGTTGGGGAAAATCATCCCCAGCGGGCTTGTCGTCACCCTGCCGTAAAGCTCCCCGTTAAAGAAGTTGCCAAGCCGCCCGAAGGTGAATCCCAGAGGAATGGCCGCCGCGTACATGTCGCCGATTTCCCGAAAGCTGAAATGCTTGACCTTCGCATACAGAACCACCGCAAGCAGGCCGCCGAGCGCGCCGCCGTGATAGCTCATACCCTGCAGACCCACGAACTGCCCGTCCCTGAACGGCCAGAAGATCAGCCAAGGCCGCAAGAGGTAGAAGTTGGTGGTATCGTAGACAAGGGCGGAAAAAACCCTCGCCCCCACAAGGAGCCCAAGTATGCCCCATGCGAACAGCGCATACAGTTGATCCTCTGTCATGGGGAATCGCCGTTCCTTTAGCTGGCGGCGATAAACAAGGAACGCCGTGGTAAAGGCGAAAATGTACATAAGCCCGTACCAGCGGAACGGAAGCCCGGGAATGATTTCCGGCCGGAGCCAGGAAGGAAAGTCGATGGCCACTTGCATGTAGGCATTATAGGGGATTTTTAAGGGGATGGCAATAACCGTTGCGGGGTTTTCGCAGGGTCGGCGACCCCCGAACGCAGCCTGAAATGACGCTTTACCGCGGGCGATTCGGGGAATCGCCAGTATACGGTCTTTCCCCAGCAAGCGCTTTTCGACCTCCTCCACCGTGTATCCCTGCTTGAAAAGACCGATTACCTTGGGAACCGCTGAATAAATCAGAGGAATCAGCGGTTCCCCCTGTATTTGCTCCCTGCGGTGCGCAAATGCGGTTAAGTAGCACTGATTTCGGCATCGTAGATGCCGCGTCCCCATTGGATTAAATCAGTGCTTCCCTTGGTTTCGATTCTGGCCTCGGTTTCATGTGGATTAGGCGAAAGCCACCAGTAACCCACTGGCACAGGCAGCTTCCGCCAAAATCATGATTAATCGGTTGTACGGATGGGTCGGGTTACAGAGAGAACCCGATACCAACCCTCACCTTTACGCCAAAGGCACCACTCGTATTTATGCCTGTCCCAAACCATTCCTCGAAGATATTGGCGGCAAAACGGTAGGTCCCCAGAAGCGATGTCCTAAGAAACACGGTCTCCGTAAGGCCAAAATCAAAGCCCACGCCGCCCATGATTCTGAAAGTGCTGAAGTCGCCTGGATTGTCAAATTCATAACCTTCTTCATCCACCGAAAGCACTGCGGTATACCCGATGCCAAAAGCCGGGAAAATGAAGTGCCTGCCCCCACCCACGGCGATGGGAAATTTTCCAAGCAAGCCAATATCCAACGCAAAAAACGAACCACTTTCGGTTCCAGAACCAACGTCCCATCCATCATCCCATGTCCAATCAAATGATGTGGAACCGCCAAACAGCCCTACCGATAACTCTACGAACCTAAAATCCGCAAAAATCCAAGCCCCAAACCCGTTGAAGCCGATGTCCTCGGAAAACAACCCCCAGTCCCAACCATCATCCCAATCGCCTGACGCAGAACCAACGCCCCCGCCGTCAAATCCGACACCGCCGCCAAGACTGAATCGCGGTGCTTCGGAAGGTTCCCTCGCTCTTGCGGGGGCAGGGCCAGGGGCGGGGGCGGGAATATGCGGCGCACCGGGACCCAGCAAAGACAAGGCGATAGGGTCATTCCTGGGAACGCCCGAATTGGAAGCGCCCTGGATAATCGCACCCTCAACCTGGATTATCCGCGCCCTAATGCGAAAATCCGCCCCGTGGGGTTCAAACGCACCCGTGACAATGGTCTGGGCGCCTATCCTTCTTCCGGCCATCTGCGCCGTCAGGTCATCGACCTCCCCGGACATGCTGAAATCCAGTTCCCTTGCGGTCAGCTCAAGCTGAGCCCGATCCACCACCGTGAATCGTCCGATCCGCACAAAGGTGTCGATCATCTCGTTTATCAGGTAGTTCGACATCGTGGGAGTGCCAGCATACATGGAGACCACCGCAATGCTGGTACCCGCCCCAATGTTAGCCGAAAGTTCCGTGGTCACATGCAGGATTGCGTCATCAAGACTGCGCATCTGGGCATGTGCCGTTCCCGTACCGAATGCCAGCACAGATGCCAACATTCCCATCGTAAGCAAAATCTTTCTCATCTTCTGCCTCTTGTGCGTTTCAAACTCGCACTGTTTTTATTTTTCGGGGCGATGCCCCATGTGCCGCCGCCCAACGGGCAGGGATATGCAAAGGCCCGCCGCCCAAATTCAGGCGGCGGGCTCTTTAGCCAAAGCAGGAAAAAACTGGGGAAAAGCTCAGGGAGAAAAGGGAATACTACCGACGCATGTATTCGCTGGCAGTTGTATGAACACCCTAGGGACAAAGATTTTTTGTCGGTCAGATTGCGTAAGTCATTGCCAAGTAAAGAATCGGGGGG
>Ga0209755_10005350_pt1 | contig 14637 bp, 14 predicted proteins | sample TergutCo191P1_FD_187301 | JGI IMG/M metagenome (GOLD analysis project Ga0209755, IMG submission 187301) | Cornitermes sp. P1 segment gut microbial communities from Petit-Saut dam, French Guiana - Co191P1 (SPAdes) (version 2) | ecosystem: Host-associated > Arthropoda: Insects > Digestive system... | reverse complement strand
CCGGGGACTACTCCATGCACGAGAAGGCCCTGTCCATGTACTTCAACGCGGTGGACGCAAACCTGCTGCACTCGACGCTGTGGAACTACACCGCCGACAATACCAATGCGCACGGCGACGGCTGGAATGACGAGGATCTCTCGATTTTTTCGGAAGGCAAGGAACGCGCCATTGCCGGGTGGAAACGACCCTATCCCATGGCAACAGCCGGGGAACCGATTTCGATAAAGTGGGATAGTGGGAAAGGTGTTTTCCGCTATCGCTTTAGGGCGGATGGGGGGATTGCCGAGCCTACCGTTATCTATCTGCCAGCGGAATGGTTCGGGGCAGAAACCAAGGTTTCTACGTCCCTGCGTTTCGAGTTACAGGTGGAGGAACAGCGTCTTTTCCTTTTCAACGATGGGGCGAGCGGTGAAGTCGAAGTTATTTCTACTTGTAACCTGTCGGCTTCTTGCCAGAGATGACCTTTAGGAGGACCGAGCGAATGCAGAAAGTATCAAAAGACACTATCATTTATGCCATGAGTGCGCAAAACAAACCCGTTTTGCATGTGGAGCCGGGAGCGCAAATTCAGTTTGAAACTTGGGACGCTTTGCATGGTCAGGTCAAGTCCGCAGACAATGGGTTTGACGGTCTGGATTGGGATCGTGTGAACCCTGCAACTGGGCCGGTGTACATAAACGGGGCACAGGTGGGGGATATCCTGTCCGTTAAAATCGACAGGATAGAGGTTGCGCAAACAGGGGTTGTAATCTGTGGCGAAGGTATGGGTGTGATGGGGCATTCTTTACAAGGAAGTGCCATCAAAATTATTTCCATAAAAGATGATGTCGCACATTTCTCCAAAGACATACAATTGCCCGTGAGCAAAATGGTTGGAGTAATAGGCGTGGCCCCCAAAGACGGCGAAATTTCCAACGGTATACCCGACCTACATGGCGGCAATATGGACTGCAAGGAAATCAAGGAAGGTGCCACGGTGTTGCTTCCAGTGAATGTGCCTGGGGCGTTGCTAGCCATGGGGGATCTCCATGCGGTTATGGCGGACGGGGAAATTGGCGTTAGTGGCCTGGAAGTTGCCGGGAGTGTTACGGTTACCGTCGATGTAATCAAAAACAAAGGCTTGCCACTGCCAATGATCTTGGGTGAAAGTCATGTGATGACTTTGGCTTCCGATGCGGACTTGGACACGGCGGTAGAGATGGCGGCGGCAAATATGGTAACCTATTTAACAAAGACCAAAGGCTTCACCATGGAAGATGCTGTTATGCTGGTTTCCCTAATTGCCGACGTAAGGATTTGCCAAGTCGTGGATCCGAAGAAAACGGTCAGGGTCGAGTTCCCTAAAAAGTATTTGCGAAAATGAACGGTTGGGGGTTAAATTGACGTATATGTTGATTTGCCGTTAATACGGTCCGACTTCATAAGGTGAATCTTGTCAATGGTTTCGCCAAAAGGTTCTATCGACCATGGTACCGCATCCGTTATGACTTGTCGGGCAAGGGTAACGTGAGGGCTGTACTTCCGTTTTTCAGGCTCGAAGCCCACGTTTGCCAGACCGTCGGTAAGTCTGCGTTGCAAGTCCAGCAAAGGTTTGTTTCCGTTAACGCCAGCCCACCAGAGATCCCCACGGTCGCGCTTGAAACAGCCAAGGTTCTCTATCGATACGGCGAAGGGATCAAAGTGTAGCGAGCCGATCACTTTTTTGGCGGCGGTGGCTTGTCCCAGATCGCTGTCGCCCAGGAACGAAAGGGTAATGTGCAAGTTTTCCGACAGGGTGAAGTTGCCACGTTTTGAACGAGTGCGTAGTGCGTTTTGCAAGGCGATAAGCTTGTCCTTGGTTTCGTTGTTAAAGTTTATTGCGACAAACAGGCGCAGGATACGGTTGTTCAGCTTATCCCCCAATCTTATCTTCGTTCTGCCATGATAGAAGCAGCATAACATAAGTACAACCAAAAAGCAACCACAAGTGGGTCTAAAGAAACACGGCTTGCGGAACACGGGGAAAAACTGTATGCTGCATATATTGAAAAAGGAAAAACTATGAACATACAGATTTTTGGCAAGGCAAAATGTTTTGACACCAAGAAAGCGGAACGGCACTTTAAGGAACGGGGCATTAAATACCAGTTTGTTGACATCAACAAGTACGGAATAAGCAAGGGCGAATACCAAAGCATAAAAAATGCCGTCGGTGGAATGTCGGCATTGATTGACGATAGCTCGAAAGAATATGAAAGCTTGGGTGTCAAATACCTTGCCAGTCAGGATGACGTGGAGGAACGGCTATTGGAAACCCCAGGCCTGTTCAAAACGCCAATCGTGCGTAATGGTAAACAGGCCACTGTTGGTTTGCAGCCAGAGGTATGGCTCAACTGGGATTGAAGTGCTTCGCCAGGAACAAAAGCCGATGTTAATAACAATCGTCGCAAGACGTTGAGGCTATGGAAAATATGACAAACACGGAACTATTTACCGGTAAAGCCCAGTTTTATGCCAAGGCACGTCCTGGGTATCCCGATGCGGCACTTAATTACATTAAAGGCCTTGTGCCACCCAATGCGGTTTTCGCCGATATTGGGGCGGGAACGGGAAAATTTACGGAATTGCTTGCCCGAAGCGGATATACCGTACATGCGGTTGAACCCAACGCCGATATGAGGGAACAACTCGCCGTTACTTTGGTCGCTTACAAAAATGTAAATATCATTAATGCCCCTACGGAAGCCACCACACTACCCGATAACAGCATCGATGTTATTACCTGTGCACAGGCATTACATTGGTTCGATCTGGATGCGTTCCAGACAGAGTGTCGCAGGATCGGAAAACCAAGCGTTATGGTAATAGCCGTTTACAATGATACGCCAGGCGGAAGCAGTGCCAAACACAGCAAATTGTCAACGGAAATGTTTTTCACCAATCCAACCCTGTGCGAATTCCCTAACCCCATGTTTTACACACGGGAAAGCTGGCAACAATACATGACATCGCATTCCCATGACCCCCTGCCGTCCGATCCAAACTATTCCGCACATATTGCCGAGATAAACGCAATATTTGATCGGGAAAACGTGGACGGGATTTTACGTCGAAATGTCATAACAAAAGTGTACAGTGAAATCTTAAGCTCGGAAGCCCAAAACCACTTAGCGAAATGACCGAACGATATTGTTGGGCTACGTCCATAGCGAGTTGCCTATGGTAACGGCCGAGATCTTTCCCGTAGGGTCGATGCCCCAAAACTCTGGTTTGGGCGGCTCCCCAGGTAGGCATTCAATAATGGCGAATGTCGAACCTGCATGGCTACGTGGACTTCCGACACTGCCAGGATTGAGCAACAATACCCCGTTTACATCGTCGAAGAAAGGGACGTGTGTGTGGCCAAAAAGTGCGACATCGGCCCCGTTGTTGTGGGCGGCGGCAACGAGCATTTCCATTCCGCTGTACAGGTTATAACGGTGTCCGTGGCACATAAAAAAGCGGTGTTCGTCAAAATCAAAGACAATGGCCTCCTGGTACGGGAAGCCAAAATCGTTGTTCCCCCGTACTTTTTGCCAGGGGCATGAAAAACCTGCACATATCGTTGCCTTTTCCAAATCGCCAAGGCCATCGCCAAGAAAAACAGCGGCATTAGGTGAAAAATTCTTTGCCCAGTCTAAAACCGATGTAAGAGCCGTAACAGAACCATGGGTATCGGAAATTACTAAAAGCCTTTTGCACATAAAGTAAAATCTTACCAAAAAGCGCTCTTTTGCATAAGCCCCTTTACGAAGCCCCAACGGAAATCAATTTCCACAAAAGCTCGTCAAGCTCGAATGCGCTAAGGTCGGTGCTTGCGCTTGTCCACATCCCGTGGGATTTTTTCCCCCTCCTCGGCCGCCCACCTGTACGCATTGCTCCTGCTCATTCCAAGTGCCTTTCCAACACCCCTGCCGCTGTTGCCCGAAAGCAGCAGCCTTAAGGCCTGTCTGCGCTCCTCTTCGGTATACGCCCACTTCTTCGGATTCGGGGTGTACTTGTGCTTGCATTTGTTGCAGAAGCGCCTCTGGCTCCCAGCCCCGGTGAACCCCTTCTTCATCTGGCCCTCGGTGCTATTGCATTTAGGGCATTTCGTTTCCTTCGCTGTCTCCATTTCCATGTTTTCATCTTACCTCAGGGGACACCAGTTTGACACTCCCATGGAGGGTATTGTAATGTCGCCCATGCCGTGCTTGCGGCTTTTCGCAAAAAACGGGTACCATTAACCCAATGAACGGTGAACTAAAAGTCGGGCTTGCGCTGACATTGCCTGTTTTCCTGTTGGTGATTGCAGGTTTCCTGGGCATTCCTGGCAACTATAACGAGATGCGCATGGAAAGCCGCTTTCTGCCGCCAAGCCTTACGCATCCGCTGGGGACGGACAACTTTGGCAGGGACATACTGCTTAGGGTTATTGCCGGAAGCAGGCATACCATTGTCCTTGCCGTGTTCACCGTTGTCGGGGCCGTGGTGCTGGGAAGTGCCCTGGGGCTTTTTGCCGGCTACTCGGGTGGAATTCTAGACGAAATTGTCATGCGCCTGATGGACGCAATCAGTTCCTTCCCCGGGATTCTCTTTGCGCTGGTGATGGTTGCCCTGATGGGGAACAGCCAGTTCACCCTTTTTGTAGCCCTGCTGATTCTTTTTGTTCCAAGTTTTACCCGTATCATGAGGAGCGGTGCGTTGCAGTACAAACACGCCGACTTTGTTCTTGCCGAACGTCTTTTGGGGGCAAGCCACGCCAGGATTGTCTTTGTCCACATCCTGCCGAATCTTACGCACTCCCTGCTTTCCGCATCGGCATTGGGCCTTTCCAATGCGATTCTTGCCGAATCCGCCATGAGCTATCTGGGCCTGGGCATACAACCCCCGGATCCAAGCTGGGGGAGAATGCTTTCCGAATCGCAGATCTTTTTGTTCAATGCGCCGTGGTGCGCCATTGCACCAGGCGTGTGCATCATGCTTACGGTTATCGGTTTTCACTGTCTTGGCAACGGCTTGCGCCGAAAATTTGGGGAGTAGATATGGCTGCTCAATCATTGCTGGAAGTGCGGAACCTTTCCGTGGGGATCCGGCGTAGGCATAAACGCCTTCCGATTATCAACGGGGCCAACTTTGCGGTTAATGCCGGGGAAATCGTAGCGCTTGTGGGCGAATCGGGCTGTGGCAAAACCCTTACCTCTCTTTCCGTCTCACGCCTGCTTCCTCCTGTTGCGGAAATCACTGGCGGCGAGATACTGTTTCATGGCGGCAACGGCGAAGGTGGTGAACCCGTCAACCTGTGTTCCCTTATCGAAAAAGAACTCTGCCAAATTCGAGGGAAAGAAATAGCGATGATTTTTCAGGAACCAAGGCAGTCGCTCAATCCACTGATGAGGGTTGGGGCGCAGATTGCCGAAGCGCCTGAACTGCACTTCGGGAAAATTGCTGGTAAGGCTGTCAAGAAAAAGGCAGAGGCGGAAGTCCTTGAATTGCTGCAAAGGCTTAAGTTTCCAGACCCGGAAAAAATTCTTGGCGCATTTCCGCATCAGCTTTCTGGTGGAATGTGCCAGCGGGTTATGATCGCCATTGCCGCAATATGCCATCCCAAATTACTTATCGCCGATGAGCCGACAAGCTCCCTCGACACGGAAAACCAGGACAACATCATTGCGCTGCTAAGTCAGGTCAACCGTGAATTCGGCACGGCGGTTCTCTTTATCTCCCACGACCTTTCTTTGGCACGGCGGTTTTGCAGCCGCATCATGGTTATGCGTGAGGGGAAAATCATCGAGGAAGGATCCAGCGAATCGGTTTTTTCCTCGCCGAGTCATCCGTACACTGCGGCACTTATTGGAGCAATCCCTCGCAGGGAAAACCAGCCTCGCCATTTCGCCGAGCTTGCCAGTGTTGGCATTACCAAAAAGGCTGCGCCGTTCGTTTCGACTCGGGAACTTTCCAACGCCTATGTTAGCCGCAACTTTGGCCTGTTCGGAAAAAGGGAAGTAAAGCGTGTCCTGAAAAACGTGAACCTGGACATTGCCCAGGGGGAGATTTTCGGGCTTTCCGGTGAATCTGGTGGCGGCAAAAGCACGCTTGCCCGTTGCATCCTTGGGCTTATCGATTACGAGGGCGATATCCTTATTGACGGGCAGCCACAGTATAAGCCGTCGCAGAAAACGTTTGGCGGTGGCTTGGTGCAGATGGTGTTTCAGGAACCGGGTGCCTCGCTCAACCCGATGAAGAAAATTGGCTGGCTTCTGGAAGAGCCTCTGGTCATACACCACCGTAGCTTGGACTGCGCCGGCACTGCGCAGGAACGGTCACGCATGGTTGATGAGATGCTTGAGCTTGTGGGGCTGGAGCCTTTCCACAAAACTCGCCGTGTCCATGAACTTTCTGGTGGGCAGAAGCAGCGAGCCTGCATCGGTCGTGCCCTAATGCTGAAGCCTAAAATGCTTATCGCCGATGAAGCCATCAGTTCGCTGGATGTTTTTTCCGGGGCGCAGATACTCAACCTTTTTCGTGATTTACGCAAAACCCTGGGATTAACCATCCTGTTTATTTCGCACAACATAGATGCCACGGAATCTCTTTGCGATAGGGTTGCGGTAATGAATCGTGGAAAGATTAAGCTGACTCGGGGATAAAATGAGCAAGTATGATGGCATAAACAAAACAAGGAAACGCTGATTGCGGTTATGGCTCACAATCAGCGTTTCCCTGCTTTTCGGTTATCTTAACCTTACCAGGGTTATGGTTTCTTCCTCGTGAAGATTTACCCTTAAGGTTTCAATGTGACCGCCAGGACCAGGGAAAACCTGTACAAGATTCCTGTTTCCTCCGAATGTTACGGCTTCTATAGTAACAAAACCATCGCTGGTTACTTCGTGGCTTAAAAGCCTAGCAAATGTATTCGTAGGTATTACGTCCCTGGTATTACCAGTTCTAGGATCAATGGCAACTAAGCGGTAATTTCCACCCTCAGTACGAATAAAAATCTCTTCTGAACTGATGGCAAGTGCATCATTGGAAGTTACGTGCGAATGATTTAGACCCAGCTCATTATGAACGATACGCGGAGTGCCGTTTCTTGGCCAGCTTAAATAAAAGGCATCCCCACTCCACTGGCTACTGAAAAAAACCAGTTTTTCAGGGAAATGAAACATACCGTTAGGCCTATTACAGCAACAAGTTCTAAATATCTGCTCGTTTATTTCATCTGCGCCGTCAATATAGACAGGAGTGAATATAATGCTAGCAGAAGTCGCTCCTCTTACCTCCACTTTGTACGCTAGTAAGTGTCGTTGATACACATAGCTATAGTGCCTGTAAAAATACCAGTCCATCTCCTCTTCGCACCATCTTTGCTCAGACCACCAGTATACAGAAACCAGCTTAGTCCTATTTACAAGGAAATATATGTTTCCATTAAGTCCAGTAAACAAGATCCCGTTCCTATCAACAAGATTAGGATGGAGATGAAGTGGAATTAAAGTTCCACCAGCGGTTCTTGCCATGAAGTGAGTGCCGACATCAAATAGAATATTGCCGCTGTTATCTACAGCAAACTGCCGAACATTAAAGAGATCTGACGTTATAAATGTTGCTGTTCCGTATGTTGCACTGGTGGAGATTCGTGCAATTCGCCAACCATTAGTATGAGGGATTACCATGTAGATATTGCCGTTTCTGTCCGCATGTACCACAGGTTGACCGTGGTAAGTATTAGCAATAGGCTGAGGTCGAAAATGCTGTATCGCCCAAATGTCTATGTTGGATACATCAAATACTGCGCCAGTTTCCTTGCACACTAAGTAGTCTCTGGCTTCAACCCACAATGAATCATACCACCAACTATGACCACAACAACTGCAATAAACACGCCACTGATACGACCTCCCCTCAAAGTGCATAACCACCCAGCGATCCGTTAGATCCATGATGCGACTCGGTGGTGCCAATTGCAGTTCGTTGCCTTCCTCGTCCGTCATGCTTACCTGTATCCAGTCCCCGCCTGCAACCTGTTTAAAGAGAACATTGCCACCTTCGTTGAGTGCAGCAACTCCCGTTGCATTACGTGCACGTCCCACAGTACCTCTTGGGGCAACCATCAACGCCTGGGCACCGATGATATCAATGTTACGTAGTTGGGCAGGCATCACAGGGCCGCCAGGCCCACCAGGGGAATCTCCAGGTACAAGAACATCTACCGATGCGCTCATCGAGGGATCAAACGTTGATGTTGCCCGTACTGTGAGCGTCATTGCAGTTTCGTATGGCGATACGGTAAGCCGACCATTTTCGTTAATGTAAGTTCCAGTCTGTCCGTGACCCTCAACTGACCATGTAACGGTCTGTGGGGGATTGTTGTCTCCTCCAACTGTAGCGGAAAAGTACCATGTTCCACCTCTTTCAACGGTAACATCTGTATAGTTTATTGATACCCACCATATGGTACTTCCTGGGCCATCAGTATCAGAAGCAAATACATAAACCGTTGCCGTTGCTGCCATCGTAGTATTAAACGTTGATCTTGCCCGTACGGTCAGCCATGTCCCAGTCTCGTGTGGCGACACGGTAAGCCGACCATTTTGGTTAATGGTTGTTCCTGTCTGCCCGTTTCCCTCAACGGACCATATAACGGTTTGTGGGGGATTGTTTTCTCCTTCAACTGTAGCGAAAAAGTACCGTACTCCACCCCTCTCGATAGTGACATCTGTGTAGTTTATCGATACCCAGGTTACGGTTGGTTCAGGTGGTTCCGCCTCTGTAGGACACCCCGTCATCGAGAACCCGATTGCCGCCACGAGTGCGATAATCCCGAGCAGTTTGAGATTGTTCTTCATGTAAGAACTCCTTTTTTTGATTGTCCGCCCTTGCCTCATTCTTTGGGCGGGCAATCACGAAGATTACCCACCTCTACGGGCAGGGATATGTAAACCTTGTCCCAAAATACTTGGGTGCAGAATTTTTGCCATAACGAGGAAAAAATGGGGAAAAAACAGAATTATGCCTGACTGAAAAAGACGTAAACATGTCCGCCCTGGAAGGGCCGAACAGCTCTTGAATTGCGAGATATCCGCTGGAAGCTATATATACACCAAGCGTTCTGTTAGGTGCACTTTTTACAGTTGAATCACGTAAGTCGTTATATAGTAAGGAATTAAGCCGGGGGGGGGGGGGGGGGGGGGGGGGGGGGTAAATTCATCGGGTTAATCAATCTAATATCCAACACTTTTTTGAAAAATCCCCCTATTTTACGAACAGCCATTTGAGATAGCCTTAGTGGCTTTTATGCTATCCTACTTATTGTATCATACTACCATGGGTTGGGTGTTTTGTCAAGCGCAGGATGCAATAATTGCTTTTGATAATCGCTTTCATACGAAACAATGTTTTGTGTAGTCACTTGACTGATGTAACTTTGTTGCTCCAGGTTCCTTTCCTAGAAAAGGGCTTTGCAATGACAAAGAATCAACGTATAACGTTCTCGCTTTTCCCAGTTATTGCCACCGCCGTACTTTTGACCGCTGCCTGTGTTCTTTTTTCCGGTTGCTATACCATAAGGCAGGGAACCGCCTTCCTGGGCTACCTTTGCAGGGCGCGGCCTTTGGAATCGCTGCTTGAGCCTACCGGGGATCCCGAGCAAGATGAAAGAAACCGCCTGTTTGTGGAAAAGGTTCATGACATACGCTATTTTGCACAGTACGAACTCGGCCTGAATGTTGGAAGAAACTACACCCGCTACGTGTCGATTGACCGGGATTTTCTTGCGGCGGTGGTTTCTGCATCGGCGAAGGACTCCTTTACCACGCACCTGTGGCGTTATCCCATCGTTGGTGCCTTGCCCTATAGGGGGTACTTCAATGTTGAGGGTGCCAGAAGGCAACGCGAAAGGCTTGAAAGAAGGGGGCTGGATGTCTGGGTTCGTGGTGTTGACGCTTTCAGCACCCTTGGCTGGTTCAGGGATCCGGTGTTTACCTTTATGCGCAACTACCGTGTTGACAGGCTGGCGGATCTAATCATCCACGAGTCCCTGCACGCAACGGTGTGGCTCAGGGGGCAGGGGCACTTTAACGAGGAGCTTGCCGACTTAGTTGGCAGGGAAGGTGCCAGGTTGTACATAATCTCCCGTTTCGGCATTGATTCGGACGAGTACAAGGCGATGGTTGCCGCAGAGAAGGACAGCCGTGCCTTTCGGGAATTTGTCTGGGAACTGATTGCTGAGCTTGAAGTTCTGTACGACAGTGGAGCGGAGCGTGATGTAATACTCTACGAGCGGCAGATAATCATCGCCGCCGCACAGGAACGTTTCGAGGCCGAATATGAAGAGCGTTTTATCAGCGACAATTTTCGTGGTTTTTCCACGCTTCCTATAAACAATGCCTATCTGGATCTGTTCCGCATATATACTCCGGCCGATGGTTTCGTCGCCAATCTGTTCAAGGAATCTGGCAAAACCCTGGCCGAATTCATTGCGGCGGCAAAATCCATGCCAAGACGAGGCCCTCCTGGCAGGGAAAGGCTTGCCCGTACCCTGGGCCTTTGGACTGGTGAATAATTGTTCGAACGGAACCTTCAAGTTAATCCTTAACGCTACGCACAGCGTTGTCCAAGTTGGTGATTAAGAGCCTATCCTTAATAGCCACGAAAAGCTGCTTAAGCCCAGGTTTTTCATGAAACCCCAAGAAATAATTCCAAAATTTCACAATTTTGAACAATTTTATTGAATCTTGCCGAACTCGTGTTGTTTAAGGATAGGCTCTAAGCTTTCATACCGTGCAGACTGATGTAGGCGGTCGTAGCCCATACCAATAGGATGTGAAATCAATAAATTCCTGAACAAAAGGTTGATTTTTTCAGCTGTAAGCGACATAATGTTTGATAGTTGGTAGTTTGGTAGCTTACACCTAGGTCAGTCTGTTTCGGCGACGGCAGGGTTTCTTCAATTACTCTCGGAAATGCCTTTCTTCGATTGTGGAGGGAAAGGGTGGGATTTACATTTCGCAAATGGGAGAATGTCCCTGGTAAATGCGTTTTTTCGAACCTTTGCCCTGAAAAAATCCGATAATTCATACATGGGGAACCCCCTGGTACAAATCTTTTTGTTTGATTTTGGAGCGGATAATGGACGTGGTTTATCTTTTTTGCGAATTCGGCGTGACTCGGGTTCCACTCTTTGGTTATGACGAACGCCTCTTCCGCCTATGTGTGGGCCAGGGAGGAGAATGGGACAGAGTGTGCCGCCAGTTCATTTTCAGGCATGGTATAAATTCAGAGCAGTTCAGCCAAAACCCAGGCATTGTTTTTGTGAGGGTAGAGAAAAACTCTCCTGTGCCAGTCAGTATATCGGGTTTTCTGGGACGCCCATGGGAACAGGCCGCAGATGACACCGATTCCAAGCAGGAAGCTTCGGTATGTGCGGACGTTTCCCTGGCAGTCGCCCCGACATTCCAGCCCCTGCCCGAAAAGTTTCCGGAGCACTGGCAAATCAAACTAGAGGACAAACTTCGTTCCCGAAAGTATAGTCCCCGTACAATGCGTTCCTATGTATACTACAACCGCCTGCTTTGCCAAACAATCCAGAAAACACCCGAGGAAATTCTCCCCGAAGACACCACGCAATTTCTCGCCACCGTCGAGAAAGCCAGGAAGTATTCCACATCATCGTTGAACCTTGCCATAAGTGCGATAAAGTTTTTCTACACGGAAGTAATGAGGAACAAAAGCATCGTCGGACAGCATCGCCCTCGGCAAGACGGACGACTTCCAGTTATTCTTTCGAGGGATGAGATCAATAAAATACTTGAGGTGGAAAACAACCCAAAGCATCGCCTGTTGTTGATGTTGGCCTATTCCTCTGGCCTTCGTGTCAGCGAAGTGGTTGCCCTTAAGAGGGGACATATCGATATTGATCGCAAAACGGTCTACGTCAGACTCGGGAAAGGTCGCAAAGATCGCCACACGCTTCTTTCGGACAAAGTCGCTGGCCTTCTCGCCGAATACTGTGCCTTCATCGGCACGGAAACCTGGCTTTTCCCAGGCCAGCCAGCCTCGCGTCATCTGTCTGTCCGTTCTGCCCAGTACGTTTTCGAGAAAGCCCTTCGCAGAGCCGAAATTCCGAAAAAAGCCTCGATACACAGCCTGCGCCACACTTTTGCCACCCACCTTCTTGAAAATGGCACCGACATTCGGTACATTCAGGAACTCCTTGGGCATAACTCCATTCGCACCACCGAACGCTACACCCACGTTGCCCGTCGCGGAGCCCTAAGGATAAGAAGCCCCCTTGACGACCCTGGGGATGGGGAAGGCTGATAGCGTAAATTGCCCGTTGCCTTGACAGGAAGTGTCCCCACTGGTATATTGGTCAAAGTTTCGTATAATGTACACGTTCTGGTGACTATACGCAATGAGTTACGTATATATGTAGTTAGGCGAAATAATATTTGAATTGGTTGGAATATATTGACAAAATATTAAAAATCAGTACAATAAATTTTGGAGGAAATTATGGAAAAACCTAAAACAACTTTATTTATGCTTATGTCTGTTGATGGTAAAATATCAACTGGGAATATAGATGACCGTGATGTTGATAAGGATTTTCCAAAAATTAAAGGAATAAAAGAAGGACTAAAACAGTATTATGATATAGAACAAACAACAGACCTTTTTTCAATGAATAGTGGTAAAGTAATGGCGAAAGTTGGTGCTAATATTAGGAAGGAAAGTGTTAAAAAAATCCCTGTGAGTTTTATACTCATTGATAACAAACCTCATTTGAATAAAATTGGTATTGAATATTTTTTAAAATTGTCGAAAGCACTTTTTATTGTTACAAATAATAAAAATCATCCAGTATTTGAATATAATAATGCTGAAAATTTATGTATAATGTTTTATGAAAATAAAATTGATTTTGAAGACTTATTTAAACAGTTGAAAAACAACCATGGAATAGAATCAATGACAATTCAAACAGGTGGGACATTAAATTCAATTCTATTGCGAGAAAAATTAATAGACAAATTATCAATAGTAATAGCTCCTGCATTAGTTGGAGGAAAAGAAACATCAACATTAATTGACGGTGAATCATTGCAAACATTTGAGGATTTATATAAAATAAAGGCCTTGAAATTAAATGAAATAAAAACATTAAATGATTCATATATAAATATAAAATATGAAATAATTAATGAAACAGAAATAATATAGTTGAAAAAGCAAATATTACTTCGCCTAACAAACGGTAACTGCTCACCGCCCTATTCGGGCGGTTCGGGTTCCGCAAAACACCGTTCGGGCTTCGCCCTCTGCGGTATTTTGCTCTACCACATTTTACCAGCCCTGGTCTTGCTTACGCAAGCCCTTATTCGGGCTGGCAAAACGTCAGTTACCTAGAACGTTATGCGCAAGTTTTCTAAGCGTAAGTGTTTAGGAAGGTATTGACAAAATAAGAATCTAGGATAAAATATAAAGAGGAGTATGATATGGGGAAAATATTTGATAAAACCGTGAACGAAATAATGGGAGAATATTTCGGAAAATTAACCCAAAACGATATTTTTACAACAAAGGATATGGTAGATTACTTCAGAGATAATTATCCGAAAATAAAACAAGGGACAGTAACAGCACATTTATTTAAATTTTCAACGAATTCTAAATCTCGTATTCATTATAATGCTTTAAGCAATGGGAAATGTGATTTTCTATTTAAAATAGATGAGAATAAATATCGTTTATATGATAAATTAAAAGATCCTACCCCATTTTATAAGGATGCTATTGAAGGAGGAGGCAAAGTAGAAGATATTTCCGATGAAATTATTGATGGATCAAATCAAGAATTTGCATATGAAAAGGATTTACAAAATTATTTGTCGAAAAACCTTCAGTTAATTGAGCCTGGGTTAAAATTATTTGAAGAAGATGATATTACTGGAATAGAATATCCAGTAGGTGGAAGGTTTATAGATATATTGGCTATTGATAAGAATAATGATTTTGTTGTTTTTGAATTAAAAGTCTCAAAAGGTTATGACCGTGTAATTGGACAATTATTGCGTTATATTGGCTGGGTTGAAAAAAACATGGCTACTGAAGGACAAAAAGTAAGAGGTGTAATTGTTTGTAAAAAAATCACAGACGATTTATTGTTGGCAAGCTCAAAGATAGATGATATAAATTTATTTGAATATGAAATTTCATTTAAGCTAAATAAGAAAAAATAATTGATAAAAACGAAAACCTGCGCATAACATACGGTAACTGTACGCCGCCTTACGGCGGCTAGGTTCCGCAAAACCGCAGTCGGGCTAACGCCCTTTGTGCGGTTTCGCTCCACCACATTTTGCGGTTGCTGGCCTTTGCTACGCAAAGCCCTTATTCGCAACCGCAAAACGTCAGTTACCTGTTACGTTAGGCGACATACTACTCTAGATTGATCTGAAGATATAAAAATATAAATAAAAAAGACTTGACAATAATTAAAAATAATGTTAAAAATAAATATTGGAGAGTATATGAATATAAAAATTGCTGATAAGAATGACATTGAAAATATATTTATATTAAATAAATTGTTCAAAAATGATAATACAATAGATGAAATGAATTTATATTTTG
>Ga0209755_10005349_pt1 | contig 14642 bp, 10 predicted proteins | sample TergutCo191P1_FD_187301 | JGI IMG/M metagenome (GOLD analysis project Ga0209755, IMG submission 187301) | Cornitermes sp. P1 segment gut microbial communities from Petit-Saut dam, French Guiana - Co191P1 (SPAdes) (version 2) | ecosystem: Host-associated > Arthropoda: Insects > Digestive system... | reverse complement strand
GGGGGGGGGCATCTACTGTATGGGTATTGTGAAGAAGTGAGCAAATTAACACTTTGGTGCCAGGATTTAGTGCCCAGTGTACTGTGCAAAAGACTGGGGATTTAAGTAGGCACCCATTGCTGTGAGTGTTTTTGGCTGCTATATTGAAGTTTTCTAAACTTCACACTTCATGATGAGTTAAGTCGTGATTTGTCATCAGAGGGTTATGTTAGACAAGTATATAACAGATAGTAAATGAAGAGAGTGAGAACTGCCCAGAAAATAAAATTTAAAAAAATTAACGATTTCTTTTAAATGGGGCTGAAGAGAGGGATGGTGCAAATATAGTAGGCACTGCGCACAGGTGTCCATGTGCCAAAAAGTAATCACCCGAAAAAATGAGAATTTCATGAGATGGTAACACAAAGATGGGGATTTTAGGAAGAAATATTCTGATGGCAGTGGTTGAAAGTGGTACATAGTAATGTCCAGTGGTTGGTTTGGGTATTATTCAACGATCACGTAGTTGACCTATAGCATAGACTGTACTATAAAATGAAGGTGTATGGTTTATCATATCTGCTGAATAGTATTCCTTTTTCAGACTGCAGGAGATGATGATACAGAAGACAATGGGTCAGAATGTGTGATATGCATGTGTGATGTAAGAGACACATTGATTCTGCCTTGCCGGCATCTCTGCCTCTGCAACTCTTGTGCTGATTCTCTTCGCTACCAGGTTGGATGTGTGGATTTCTGTATTATTAATAAGTCAGTAATGTGCATTTTTATTAGTCAGGGAGAGTTGCAAGTGCTGAGTAGTTGTGTGAGGAGGAGTTCGTGATGTTAGTAAAAAGGGAAAGTTGTCCCTCTACCTGTCCTCAAGGACTATAGGTGAAGTAGAGGCTTAGCTGTGCTCATTCATAACCTGTGCAGTAGATGGAAGTGAGTGTCCTGTGTCACACCCTTGCATCTTATAATAATCTTAGTACCCATTGAGCAGGAGGCTGGGTGCACCCCAGTGCTGGTCTAGATATTCTTGTGAAGAGAAAAATCACTTGCCTCTGCTGGGATTCACACCTGGGTCATCCAGCCTGTAGCCTGGATTACTATACAGACTACAGCTTGCCGGTTCTGGAGTGTGTGGTTGTTTTCTGTCAATAGCGTGTCAAATCCATCTGTTTAAGACCATATGCAATTCTTTGGTGTCCTACAGTACAGCCATCATTCATTGTTCCTCAATTTAAATGTCTTTCCTCACTTATCCCATGTCAGTAATGAAAACCTGAAAGTTTTTCAAGTAAAAATCCTCCCTAGTTTATTACTCAAATCCACTACTGCTCAAAGAAACCTGTGGTTTCCACATTGTTCATATATATCATAGCCCTAGAGGGATGCACTAACCCTCGCCCAATGCAGTTTTGCCTGGTGTGGTTGTGACTATATGCTGTTGAGCATAATTAAATGTGGGGAAAAAAGAAATGAGCTAACAATGAACAGTTTAAATACACATGGACAAACACTGGTGGTTCCTCATTTGCCATTAAGCTAGCCCCATCAACTACCCAAGCATTGAATAGGTGCTTAATGTCAACAGATGTGTATATTTTAAGCAGTGGGATTCCCTAAACATCTGCATTCATGTAACACTATTTTTCCTGTAAGATGTTTGTGCATTGCATTATTGCCCAGTGCACAGTAGAAATGCATTACACAGTTTTGCTTGTAAGGTATGTCATATGTAATCTTCTCAATTTTGTGTTTTAGGCAAATAACTGTCCCATCTGCCGCGCACCATTCCGGGCTTTGTTACAAATTCGTGCACTCCAGAAGTCCACTGCAGTTCCACAAGGGGCTATCTTGCCTCCCGAGGTAACCAACGAGCTGGGACCTCAACAAGTTAGCCATGTTTATTACTACGTCTGTTGTACAACTTGTACTAAACAAGTCACCGTGTTCTACCAGAAGCTGCCTTCTAAAAGGAGAAAAAATACAACAGCACAAGTTTTAACTCTTTTGTGACTTGGCATGTTGCAATGAATAGATGATATCCACATACCAAATTACTTATATTCCTGAAGACTATTGTTGACCACATGTATTTGTTTGCAGTTGGTTGCCATAGAGGGGAAGAGTTAACAGCTTTCTCTGTTTCTGTATATGGATAAAATGGTCTGTGGCTCAGTACTTTTGGTTACTGAGGAGTTTGGGTGTGTTCCTTAACCATTAGAGATGTGGGTGTACCATTTTTAACATTTTTTAAAATATTGTGAGTAAGAAGGTAGTATGAACTGCAGTACACAGAACTAAATCTTCACAGTACCTTGAAATGTTGTGAGTAAGAATCTGATATTAACTGCAATACATTGAATTAACACTTTACAACACCTTTAAATACAATGAGTAAAAATCTAATATTAATTGCAGTAAACGGATATAAACAGCATGGACCCCCCAACTCAGTGGGAGGTTTAACACTTTGCCTGCAGCCAGTATATAAACTTTAAAATCCCCTTTGCTAGCTGATTTTAAGGGTACTTTAAAAAATTTAAAAAGTATGGTATTTCCTGTCATAATAATATGAAATAATTTTCACACCATAGCCAGACATTTTTTCTGTATCTCATGCACAAAAAATGGATTACTTGTATGTATTTGGAGTCTGACACTGCAAGTTGAAATTTTGAGGCTCTAATCTCGAAATGTTATTCAGTACACATTCACTCCAATTTGCACATTGCATGGAGTTTTTTTGCAGCACTGTGTCTGAAAATCAATTATTACTTTTACTCCCAACAGTTCAGTTGTGTGTTGTACACTTCAAAACACTGCCCTGTACAAAGTCCTACATCACTTTTTCAGCAGTATGTTGTAGTGCTTTTCTTTACTGTTTTCCCAGTCTGGCGCTTGCTTCTCTCTGCACAGACACAACATGGGCGCTGAGATTTTCCCTCCACCTTAGCCTGTTTCGATGGAATCCTATATACAGAATGGCCTCTCCCTATGAGTCTGCCACCTGGACTGCTAGTCTGACCTTGCACTTGAATTTTCATAGTGGCACTAGCGGGCAATCCTTCAGTGAATTTTTCATAGAAAATTTCTAAGGACATTTTTTTCTTGCATGTCATGGTGTGCAAGATTTGTGCATTGACCACTACCAGGTTGAATAGATGAAAGGGAAGTTTCTTCCACCATTTTATTGTCTTCCTTTCCAGTGAACAATATGAAAGCATCTGGTCTGATATGTCCACACCAGTTTTATACTTCTTGTAGTCCAATGTGGCAGCTGGTTTTATTTTATGATTTCCGCCCCTCGATGATGTACATCTTCATGAGCACTGGTTGGGAAAAAAGCATCACGGAAGTCCTTCCACTTGATGGCCAAGAGGTGATCCAGTTGGCATGTTTTATTTCTCCAGAAAATGCTTGTTTAGGCTTTTCTGTTTGATGTCACTGTGCTTACAGTCTTTGTCTTACAAGCCTATAAATTGTCAAAGATTTTTGGACTGGAGAATCATTTGTCCATGTACACACAGTGACCCTTCCCTTTTATTTTGTCACACAACCTGTCAACAACACTAAACACTGTGTTGTTTTCTGAGTTGGTGGGATGTGCCACATTATATACTTCCAGGTTGTAGACATAGCCACTTTTTGCCTCACAACATTCAAACATTTTGATTCGATATTTGTGGGGCTTTCCTTTGATATAAACATGAAAGAATATATGCCCTTGAAATGGGCATATTGCCTCATCGATAGTCAGCTGTTCTTCTGGTGTGTAGATGTCCTGAAATTTTGTGTTGAGCGTGTCAATAACTGGCCAGATTTTGAATAAGGGGTCATAGTCTGGCTGTCCTGTAGCTGCCTTTGCATCATTGTTATTCGGATAGAACATTGTCAATAATGCAGGGAACCTATCCTGAGACATTCCAAAAGAAGCTGCGTGTGGGATCTGAATAATCAGATGCAGTCTCCAGTAATCCCACAGAGAAGAATTGCAGAACACGTGACAGTCTTTCTGTAGCTGTAATTTCAGATTTAAAATAGATATTTTCCAAATATAATCTTTCCAGTGCTGGGAAGACTAACAGAGACCCATGGACTTAGAATAATATACTCAGTTTGTAGAAATAATATGGAAGTAATTTGTTTTGCTTCTGCAGGGAAGTAGTGAGAACATCCCAGCAGGATATGAGGCAGTGTCACTAATTGAGGCACTCAACGGTCCTTGCCCAGCTAGGTGTATACCTGCAGTTCCTCCACTGGATATTGCTGAAACTCCCAATCAGGAAGTGGCTGTTCAAGCAGCAGAGGTGCTCAACAGGTCAGGAAACTCAAAATGAATTTTACTATACTTTCAATGAGCACTGATGCACACTACTTACTGTATGTGTTTTCTTTACCAGGTCTAGCATTGAGAGAACCCCATCTTCATTGAAGCAAGCTTCCAGTCCCGAAGAGTGTGCGGTAACAAAGAGCCCTAGAGGCAGTGGCTGCCACACTCCAGAGGTGTGTCAGTAATTAGAAAATATAAATTTTCTAGGGTGATGTTAGTAGTCTAGTGTGAATTTTGTTGAAGTTGTGACTGACAAATGTTTTGTGTGGAATTGACTTTTTGGGCATTTTTCATTGACGAACATGCTTTTTTCATGACACAGACTGTGATGTACTTGTGTGACAGGTGACGGGTTTTGATTGTCCACAGAATGGCAGAAGTTACTGCTGAACTCACTGTTTAGGTTACCTGAACACTGAAGCCCTGCAGTACAGAATGTGATGTGGAACCCAAATTAGCTTTGGGCTGCGAGTAATTGTTATTGCATAATGTTAGATATATTCATTGTTATATGTGATTGTACTTGGAATGTGTGAAGTTGTGTCAGAAACATGAGAATTATTTCCAAGTAGTCACGATTTTATTTGAATGTTCACTTACAAAGCACTTCTAACACTTGTACTGTTTTAGCTGTGTGTATAGTACACCTATTGAGCATGAATATACAGGGCTACATCATTTGTTAAGTTTTTAATAAAGATAGTACAGCACCATTTTTTGGAATACGACAAATTATGATTGTTGTGGTGTGATGGCAATTACAGCCTATATTAAAATATTCTCGTAGGACTGAAGTGCTAAAGTATAGTATTTCAATTCAGATTGCTACACCTGTTTTCTGGAAGTCTGGAAAGGAGGTGGGAAAAACCATTTTTAGGTACACAGTAGTTTGAGTGTTTTATGATGTGTTGCAGTTCCGGATGTCTGTACTTCTAGCTAGAGAAGAGGATAGTCACAAGGAGCAAACGACAAAGTCACCACTGTTGGTTCGGCACTGCAGTCGTGACAAGAGTGCGCTAAGACTCCGTGACACAGTGAGGCTTGTCAATGAGAAGCCTGTAGTAGACCAGGAAGAGGTAATGCTGTGCTTTCAGACTTCATAGTGTATTCTTCAATTTGAAAAGAGGGACAGTAAAATGTGTTCAAAAAATTGTGATTTCTTGAATAGTCACATAACTCTGGTAATAATAAATATGTACTTAGAATGCAAAAACGTGTTACTGAAACAGATTACATCAGATATATGCCCTGTCCAACCAGAAAATGTTAATCTTTTTCTTTTTTTATAAGGCTTCTGTAATCCAAATTTTCCTGTAGAGTTCCATTGAGGAAGCCTGCCATCACTGTATGCAGGTTTCCTATCACATTGCAGTTGTGCACTTAGTGTTATATCTTGGCTCTTTATAAACTTTGATATCTCTTCTAACAATATGCATGTAGGGACAACAGATGGCAGGAGTTTCATGTTTTCTTATGCCATAGTGTATTTTGTTTTTAGACTTTCAGGTGTGTGTAACAGAACAGTGCACATTTTATGGGATGCTATGCCTGTCAGCTGGTCAATAGGAACTACAAAATAGTGGGTTGCAGTTTACCAGTTGATATGGGGTAAATTCCCAAAGACCTGACTCTTCATCAACACATTTAAACTCAGTTTCACTCTGGGTGTGACATGTTCATGTATCATGCCTACTTTTTGGTGTAGTGGGTACAGCATTCATGTATCATGCATGCATTACTCATCATGTCAAAAATGCCTTAAAATGCATTAACACACACGTGTGTGCACACTTCGTATTGCACATAACATATTTCAACCATGGATGACTAAATGCCCTCCCAATTTTATTTTTTTTTTTAATTTGGGTAAACCACACCCTTTCACGTTGCATGTCTTCATGTAGTCCACAGAATTATTATTTCATTATAATAAGTGTGGGAGAGCCAAAAAAATTATTAAATACTATAATTCACTGTTCATATCCTCTTGTCAACTCGTGTCATGGCTGAGAATTTGCCTTTCAGTTTGCAGCAAGTGTATAGGACCACACCTATAGGGACTGTACTTGACACATCTTGTCTGTATGTTTGTTAATCATGGAACCCCACATTGTGTGCAACTGATCCCACTTTCATTGTCACTGCTGGGATGTTTCTTGAAGACTCAAGACCAGGAATGCACAAATTTTCCGAAAATCTAGTAGCCACCTTAAAATTCTAGGCCTTAGAAGAGTGAAGTGAAGCAAGTTCCACTCTGATGACCCACAAATATTAGGTGCCACTCTAAAAAAATTTCACTGCACTACAAGTCGGAAGGTCGCAGTTTGGATTCCCAGTGGTGTCTTTTGAATTCTTCATTGACATAATCCTTCCTGCCACACTATGGCTCTGGGGTTGATTCCGCCTCTGTCAGAAAGGAGTACGAGGAATATTTCCTGGTGGCAAAAGTGGCCAGTACGTAGGGCTAACAACCTTACTAACTTCATGTGCCTACTGTCATGAAATCTGGGAGTCTCAACCTCCTGAACACTCAGGGCCTGTTCAGGGCTGTACAGGGATTGCTTTATCTTTACTGTACAAAATTTAGTCACCTTGGAAACCTGGTACCTGGGATTTGTTCATGTCTGCTTCAGATCGTGTGGCGTGAAGTCATTGAAGGAGTCTGTCCAAGTCACTTGCATGGCTCACATGAACTTCTTTGTCCGCCCCTTCCTAGCAGAGCTAACGCCTGTATGTCAGCCTTCTTTGCATGCACACACTCTCGTAGCCTTCTCAGTTGTGTGGAATCAGACCTAGAATGTTAGTGTGACACCATCTAATGCTGAGTTCAAAAATGTGTGGAGTTTTACCTCCCTTACACCATATGTCTTTAGGGTATGCATACTGTTAAGCAGAGGAACATCTGTACTTAACTTTATTTTAATTTATTTTATGGAAACAATTTGTTATGGAAAATGTGCTTCTTTCTTAGACACAAGATGAAGACAGTGAAGCCGAGAAACTGTCTCCATTGTTGGACGCAGCCACCAGTACTGACCCTCTGCCCCTTGACTCTGTCATGGTACCACCTGGTGATGACCTGGAGGATGACAATGATCTGGAGATGAAGGTGGAGGCTGGCAATGTTGAGGATGAACTAGCCACTATGGCTAATAGTAAAGGTAAAATTAAGTGCATTTGTATATAATAAACAGAAAATTTGACATCATTTCTGTATGCATTAATATGATATTTATGTGATCTTTAGCATAGGTTTGAATTGTTCTTTTTGATGATACTTCATTAAAATGAAAACTGGCTGAAATGTGTACTAATCATGCATCTTTGGTGTTATAAATGTGTACTATGTACATCTCACACTAATACAATGCTTGTTACTGTTTTTGCACAAAGTGCAGAGAATGAATACTTAATGTTACACTGTGTTAGTCCATCTGCACGTTTGTTCTCTGATGCTCTGCAGTGAATGTGGGCACAGTTTCTTGCAGCTATTAGCGTTTTATATATAGCCCAGCTAGTAATTGTGAATCCTCAGCAGTTTCTGAGCCTGTAAACCCACAACTATTATTATTTGCCCCATCCTTCCATTTTTTTAACACTGTAATTGTACGTAAATTGCTTGTTACTACAGAAAATGAATAATTCTCCTTTAATGTGGTGCATGCTGTAAGAATTGTGATGTGTTGGCAGTAGGACTCATTGGGAAGGCTCTTGCGGGTGGAGATGATGGTGACACAGGGCTGGCAGCCACTGGGGAGGATTCGGACTACTATACTCCAGAGGATCCAGCTACCACCATACTGAGTCCATTGCATGCAGATAAGGTTGGGTATTAATAACAGTTCTAAACTGGGAATAGAGAGGTTTTGTACAGTTAGCACAACAATATTTTTATTATATTTCAATATTATTTATATTTTTTAATTTAGTGCACATAACACATCATGTCGCAACCTGTATGGGTCATCTTCAGGCATAGTGTTTATTTCAGAAATGTTTGAAGGTAATTAGTTGTGAGTGCTGTTTGTTGTGTTTTATGTTTTTTCGTTTCAGTGCATTCAGTTCTTGTACTTGTGATGATGTTCCTTTCATGTTGTTTTCCTGGTGTGTTCTGTTTTGTGGTTACTAAGCACAACAGGATGCCAACAGTGAAAACCAGTAACGGGTCTCTTAATTTTTCAGGAGGATCAACTTGTGAGATTTGAGTTTCTCACAGCACAAAATAAGGACCACATTGCCAATATTTTGTTATCCAACATTAAGTATTTGCCATCCTAGAAAATGACAGTGACATATCTGGAGTCTTAAATATTGGAAGATGACACTCACCATACAAAGGGCTTATACACTGTACTTAATTGATGTATACATGTTTGTGCATACAAACAAACAACAAACTTATTGTTAGGTACCTGTGAATGGAAGGTATGTGTGAATAGCCCTCTGTTTCATTGTCTTGGAAAGTACCATTACTGTTATTGTTCTTGGAGACTGTTCAGAAAAATAATTTACCCTGCATACAGTAACAGAGTATTAATCATGTAGAAGGTTCTGTAAATGACTTGAAGATACAGGCCTTATGAATTCACTTTCTGGTTACCCCTTCCAGGAACATATATTATTTTAGAGATTAAGGAATTCAGTGTTGGTCTTTATGACGTGAAAGATCCAAGCTTTCTTTTCATGTTACTGTTCCTGTTCTACTTTCATTCAAGTCATATTGATGCTTATCACAGGAACGCCCTTTTATGTCAAGTGCACCTCCGTCATCTGTGGAGAGCACTCCAGGGCGATGGATACCAGGTGCAAGAGAAGGACTGATGGGTGTCTCCCTTCCTGGCACACCATTAAGCACTACCAGTCACCTCAGCAACCGTTCAAGTGGTGATAGTTACAGCTCCAGTAGCTCAACACGCCAGCTATTAGCAGCTACAGGTGTCCATCATGACCTGGCCAATAATCAGGATAAATCAGTGCAATTGTAGGTACAGGAGCACTTCGTATCATGTCCCTGGTCAAAGCATCTGTCGTGAATGCATTAACACCCTGAAAGTCTGCATTCACTATGGATTTATAATCTCTTTTTCCCCTCCAATTAAGCTTTGTATCATATGAGACTCATTGAAGCCCTAAGTTCCAGCTTCAGAACAGGCCTTGTCCCATATGAAAATATTTCTTGACCTAAGACAGTACTGTTGCAAAGTGTTCATAGTCTCGCATTGAATAATGTCTTTAGGTCTTGCAATAATGTGAATTGGTCTGCGTGAAAGAACAGTACATTTTCTCTTCTTATGTTAATTCCCTAACAAATGGTGTGAGAATTAATTGAGCATGCAGGTCAAAATCCACTGTTTCTGCAGAAACATGGACCCTGTGATATTGTACACTCTTTATGCAAATCAGACTCCAACTGCATGATAACTGCGTGGGGATGCTTGGAACACCAGTGTATGTTACTGTGTTTGGTTATGTTCCTTCTTAAGATGAAATATGCCTGATATTAGAGAAACATAAGTAATTAGGCAGGTTTTGCAAACAGGTGTGGAAAGCAGCTCTTAGCTTTTTCATGTATGTTCATCTGCCTGTCTTTATGGAGCACCTTGCCTCCTACAGGATAGATTTTTATAAAATTATTTTATTGTGATTATTTACTAAACACAACCAGATTCAGTTTTGATTAAAATCGGCCAAAAATAAGACACTTTAAATGAAGACCGACTGACATTTATGATATCTGTCTGGGATAATTATAAGAATTGCAATTTACAATGTATATAGAATGTGGCACCACATGGATGTGATTTGCGCCGTGGGTAATTAGGTCAAAAATACATGTAGTAATAGTATTCAACATTTGGTTCACTGTAATTTATTATGATTGCATAATATGGATCCATGTTTGTAAGATTTGTTTTAGCATGACATAGTAATTCTGTGTCATAGTTTAATGTTGTTATATCACATTCTTATGCAGTTATCAGTTTTTAGGCGCATTTGCAAAATTGCGAAAAGCATTTGTTAGCTATGTCCTGTCTGTGAGTCAGTTTGTCCATCTGCATGAACATCTCGACTCCCACTGGATGGATTTGCATGACATTTGAATATTTTTTGAAAATTATTGAGAAACGTCAGGTTTCATTAAAATCTGACAGGAATAACAGGTACTTCCTTGAAGACCCATATACACTGGTGATAATATCTCGCTCAGTTCTTCTTACAATGAGAAATGTTGCAGATAAAATTGGTAGAGAAAATCATAATATACACTTTATGTCCAGTAACTTTTTTCCAAAAACTGTGCTGCTTAAGAGGTAATGTGGAAAAATGTGGTCACAGATGACAGTATAATACAGCACATACACAATGGATGTTGGATAACTAAGGCTACAGACACGTGCTCAGAATATGTAATACTTATTTTTTTTCCACAGCAACAGTGGTTGTGCAAATGCACCTCAATATTACAATGACACATGCATTGCCTGTCTTGTCTCTTCATGCAGTTGTAATGTGTAATTTATATTGCTTGTGTCTGGGAACATTAAATTTGGAATTGAGGTGGATTATGATCATACCTAAAAATTATGTATGAAGTATTGTTTGCAAGTCAGCAGTTGAAGTATTTTGATGGGGTGAATCTCTGAGGTTGTGGATGACCAATAAATTTAATAATATTCTGTAATATATCTACATATGTGAACAACAATTACAAGTGTGATCCCAGTGGATTCAATGATATGACTGAAAAAATTAGAGTCCAGGATGCAGAAGTCTGAATGTACCTCATTGTTATATTATAGTATGTTTTTTACCTTACGTTCTGTTTTTTTCCAGGCGTTGAATCTGTTCTTGTTTCTTATTGTACACCTTTATGTGACACTGGTTGAAGAATATTTGTTTCACAAAACTGTCTGTGACATTTTTTCCCATGACACATACATGACAAAGATATTACAGTGAAAACTATTCAGCTGAATACCACCTGCCTGCACATCATAACTGAGAGATGACAGGCTCACGGGGCAGCACACAGGCTGTATGTTCCTGCGTTTGGGAACATGATCAGTGTACCTTTCTGTAGTAAATCTTTATCTTTAAGATCTTGGTATATATAAGGTAAGTGCACTTCTCAGGATTGTTCTGGTCATTTGTATCATGAAATAAAAAAGATTAAGAATGGACATAAGTTGGGCAGTGCATGTAGCATGCCTATAAGTATGGAAACTGCCTACAGACTTTTGGTCAGACAACCCTGAAAGGAAGTGACCACTTGGGGGGATAATATTCAAAAGGATCTCAAAGATGTAGGCTGGGAGGGCATGATTTGGATTCTTGTGGTTCAAAATGGGGACTAGAGCAGATTCTTTTGAACATGCAAAGGAACCGTTGAGGTTCTGTAAAAGGATGAGAAATTCTCATCCAACTGAGTATCATCTTTCCAAAAAGGAAACTGCTGTGTGGGGTTCATTTGTTTATTAGGTAATAGGTTGGCTAGTTTCATAGGTAGTATGGATGACTGTTTATGGACTGGATACTTCAGTATTGTCTGTGTTAACATAAAACAAAAATGTTTCTTACTAGGTATGTACAAATACATTAACATTATATGAGCTGAAACAAAAAGATGTAAATTTCAAATAAGAATTGTAATTATTAAGAACAAAACCATTTACCTGAATACAGAGTTTTGAAGTAACTGCTTTATGTATGTTCACCTTAGTTTACATTCACTTCCAGTTATTTTAATTATTTCCAGGTGTTTCTATTATAGACAAAGTTTTGTCCCAGAAAACACATGTTGCTACTTTCCCTGAGATCACTCAAATGTTCATGCAAATGGAAATTGCGTTGCTAAATTTGTTATTGCTTGTCAATAGCTACATCGGTCATCTACTTTGAAATCTGCAATCCAACTTAGAATATCAAATACGCTATTGGCTCTGTAACCCATTGCTGCTTCCATGGTTGGTACACTTCCCAACCTACTCATTCTTCCACAGGTGTACCTCAGGGTCACTTAACGATTTGCAGACTAGAACAATTAGGATGCTTAAGAGACCCAAATACATAAATGCATCTCATGCTTTACCCATGATCATACTTCACTCCACAATACTGTATTCTGTCCTTCTTTCTCTGAACTTTATGTAATATGCTGGACGTATTCTGCATTTTGTGTGTCTGCAAAAAATGCTCCTCCATTCTGTGCATACCTCCTTGAGACATACCCTTCTTATAGGTAGAACCATATTGCTGATGATAGGGCAAATTGTTGAACAGCCATATTTCTTTAAGAAATAATGGTTGTAACTTGGGGAGGGGGGCAGATGCCCATCCAATATTTTTTTCTGCCTAGGAATAGCCTTTTCAACATATGTTGCAATAATGAAGAGCAACTATCAGGTTTCTCAAGTCTGCAAGGAAGAACTCGGCTCCCACCGTACGGATTTTCGTGAAATTTGATGTTTGATTATTTTTAAAAAATTTGTCAAGAAAATTCAAGTTCCATCAAAATCTGAAAATAATAACAGGCACTTTACATGGAGACCAATATACATTTTTGGCTATATCTTGCTCAGTTCTTAGAATGAAAAAAAATTGGGAAAAACATTTTATGTTCAATAATTTTTTTTTTGAAAATCATATTGTTTATTGGATAATGTGGAAAAATGTTGTAGAGCCAGGTAGGCCACAGATACAATATGGCACATGCGCAGTGTATGGTATGTGTAAGGCTACAGTCACACTTAGAATATGTAATACTGCTTTTCCACTGTAACAATGGTTACACAGACACCCCGATATTATGTTAAATGTGCATTGCCTGTCTTGTTTTCTATGGTATTGAAGGGCAGCAGTTACAAAAACTGCCATAAGAGTGGAGAAAAGGGTTATGTGTGTATTAAGGACTAGTTCAAATCAGTCTTCCCCTTCTAACTTGCCTTCTTTGTAAATTAAAGTTTGTAATGCCCACGGTTGAGTTTGACCCCTCCTCTTCAACCACGAATGTTACTAACCAATTTATGCTTATGAAAGGAAATGTGTACTCTTGTCAGGTTTAGCTGCATATTAATGTTCTCTGTATCTGTACAAACATATTCAAAGGCTCTTACGGTTGAGATGCGTTATTTCCGACCTTTTAACTTCCAGACTTCTGCTGCCAGCTGAGTTCAATACATTGAGTCAGTACAGATGAAGATATGAGGAGTCATATCAGAGAGCACTTGATATCTGGACTGTAAGCTTGTGGTGCTACTTACATGCATCTCCCTTTGTTACCTCTTGTCCCAAACTTGCTGTCCATAGCCCTGTTGTCTTGCTGTGTTTGACAAGGAGCTACCTGGCTTATCTCTTGAGTGCCCATTTTCTGTTCTTCCCTTAGAATTTAGTATTCTTTGAGGAGAGGCATGATACAAACAGAAACATGAAACAGTGTTTGGGCCAAGCCATACAGCTTTCTTAAGCTGACTTACTCCCCCAGTTTTACTGTGCAGAGAAGTTCTGAACAGTCTATCCTTCCGTCCTCTACAAACTTACAATGTTCATGTCCCATGGTGGAGGTGAGGATGCTGAGCTCAGGAACATGCCCCGAGGTCATCCTAACTACACAGCCATATCTAGTCTGCAGTTCTTCACCAGGACACAAGAGAATTTGTGGGATAAGTTTATCTCTTACAAGGCTACACCTTCTATTATGGGGTGGGGGGAGTCTATATATCATTTAGCAGGTTAGTAAACTCTTGAATTTTCATTTTGGCCCCTTCTGTGAATGGTGTAATGATACTCTCAAAGAATTCACTGAGTGATAAACTATTGCAGTTCTTTGAAATCTGCCTTAAGATCTCTTAAAGTACACCCCAGATTTCCAAACTTGAAGCATGAAGACAGAACCTCGGTGCTCCTACTGGGTATGTTATATCCTCAGTTTTCTGAAGTTCTGATCTGCTAGGCGCAATACCAAACCCATTGCCCAAGCAATGATTTGCACAGCCTTGTGTTTTTTCTGAACACGATACAGTAGCCTTTAATCTCAACCACCCAATGATACAAATACAGGGTCATCGAAAAAGTTGGACGGGATTTGAAACTGCTGTAACTTAAAAAGTACTAGACGGATTTACACGTTTGGCATCTTATGTTTAGAAAAGTTTAAAGTTTTAGACTTACCTTAGTACATTTCAATATGTGCACCGTTTGTAGCTCTGGAGATGTCCAAACGAAATTTTATCTCCTGCCACGTTTTCTGAATCATGTCTCGTGTTACAGTTTCAATGGCTGATGTGATCCTTTCTTGCAGGTGCTGGATATTCCTTATCTTCTCAGC